>Ga0316207_10000151_pt1 | contig 142278 bp, 129 predicted proteins | sample 6weekpyrite_MG_FD_204943 | JGI IMG/M metagenome (GOLD analysis project Ga0316207, IMG submission 204943) | Microbial mat bacterial communities from mineral coupon in-situ incubated in ocean water Damariscotta River, Maine, United States -... | ecosystem: Environmental > Aquatic > Marine >... | reverse complement strand
TTCTGTTTTCTTTGGATTTTCAGCGTCCTGAAAATAAGGGCTCCATCCCGTCATTTGGCTTGCGGGCAAGGTTATACGGTTTTGTCCTTTTTTCCAACGCCTATTCCTGAATGCAGGGAAAATAACATATTACATCACATAAATTATCAGGCTTCCCAAAGGCTGTGGAATAAAGTTATGATAAGAGACGTTGCGCGCGCTTGTTTGTAGGAGAATGTCCGGGCAAGCTTGGATAGTGATTAAAAAAAACCAATCTGTGCGGCGGGGGAGAAGACATGCCTGATGAACAATCAAGCAAACTGGATGAAATTGATGTGCTTGCCGGGCTTGATCCCGAAGACAGGCAACAGATTGCAAAAAATTGCGGCTGGTACACTTATTCGGCCCATGAACAGATTATCGACCGGCAAAATGATACCACAGATGTCTATTTTATTGTCAAGGGCACTGTGCGTGTCGTCAATTATTCCCTGTCAGGGCGGGAAATAACGCTGGACGATCTTGGTCCGGGCAACAGTTTTGGTGAATTGGCGGCCATCGACAGCCAGCCCCGGTCAGCCAGCGTAATGGCGTTAACGGACTGCTTGCTGGCATCCTATCCACAACAACAATTTCTCGATTTGCTGAAAGCCAAGGGTACGGTGGCGATCCGTGTCATGGAATTGATGGCCAGAATCATAAGAACCTCAACCGCGCGCATTATGGATCTCAGCACCCTTGCTGCCAACAACCGTGTGCAGGCGGAATTGCTCAGGCAAGCCAACAAAAACGGTATTGTTGATAATGCGTCATTGATCAAACCGATCCCGATTCACAGCGATATTGCCAGCCGGGTCAGCACAACCCGGGAAACAGTGACCCGCGTTCTCGGCGATTTAACCAAAAACGGTTTGATTGAGCGCCAACCAAACGGTTTGAAAATACTGAATGTTGAACGTCTTCAGGATATGGTCGAAGAAGTCAGGGGTGAGTAGAAAATTTTTACCGATGCCAACCGGGGTTCTGTGAAATTTGACTTGGGTTGCTAATTGTACCATCATGGTGTCTGGTCAGTAAGAAATGAATGAAAATAGTTATTTATTTCCACTTTTGGCGCGCTGTAGTATTGGTGCCACAGTCAGCAAAAGGATGTAAATAATTTCACGGTTAAACTTCACAGGGTGTATTTTTTAATAAAGGAGAATTGAAAAAACCGGTTTGAATTTCACCTTTACGCAGCCAATACAGCGCCGGGGGGCGGAGATGTATCCGGTTTCGTTAACAGGTTAAACGTCAACGGTAAAATGAATGAATATGATATTCAAATATGATGGTCCGCCGTAGTTAAGAGGGGGCGGGTTGTTTAATTGAAATGCCGGGTTTGGGCGTTGCTGTTTTTTTGTGATCATGATTGAAAAATGCAGTGTAAGTCACAATATCTATACGGGAGCTCTTGAATCAGGTGGTGGGCAAAGGTGTTAAGGTTGTTGGGGCCTTTTTAATGACCCTGTGCGTACCGGAAAAATGGATGCGGTCCTGAACAGGAACACATACAAACAGGAACGCAGAAAAGAACGCAAATTTGAATTGGAACGCATTCTGAACGGAATGCATGCTTGGGGAAAAAATAAATATGGCGAAAGTCATCCTGATTGTTGAAGACAATGATCTGAATATGAAGCTTTTTAACGATCTGCTTCAAGCCCACGGTTACGATACCGTACAAACCATGGATGGACGGGACGTCCTGGATTTGGCTCGAACGAAAAATCCTGATCTGATCCTGATGGATATACAGCTTCCGGAAATTTCCGGCCTTGAAGTGACCAAAATGCTGAAAGCCGATGATGACCTCAAAGACATCCCGGTGATTGCGGTGACGGCATTTGCCATGAAAGGGGATGAGGAAAAGATTCGTGAAGGGGGTTGCGAAGGCTATATTGCCAAACCGATATCGGTTCCCACTTTTCTGGATACCGTTGCCAAATTCCTTGGCTGATCGTTAATTGTTAACCCTATCCTGTCTGGAATCGGGGCGTTGTTGAGCTTTCGCCTGTATGGATCCGTTTAACGGAGGGCGCTTGTGTGATTGGCCGCGTTAAATTTTTCATCAGCAAAACAAAAAACCAATCCCGGAATTCGGAATTGGCTTTGTTTGCCGGATAAAATCAGCAAATGATCAATGTGTTGGTTATTTGATTTTCGCTTCTTTGAAAATCACGTGTTTGCGCACGACGGGATCATATTTGCGAAATTCCATTTTCTCCGTCGAATTACGGGGATTTTTCCGCGTGACATAGAAAAAACCCGTGTCAGCCGTGCTCAGGAGTTTGATTTGAATGGTGGTTTGTTTGGCCATTATTCGGATACCGTTTCAAAAATTTAATGTTGCGCCGGGCACCATACAGCGACAATACAGACTGTCAAGCCCTGGCCGAAGCGTTTTTGTCTAATGGGCCGGAACCGGCTTTTGTGCCTGATCGGTGGTGTCCGTTATCTCAAGAGCCTGTTGATAAAAAAAGGTGTTCTTTAAAAGCAGGATTGCGGTTTTCAAATCGCTTTCACCCGGGCGTTCTTCGGGCGGGCAGCTTAGGCGCAACGACCGGTTGGAAGTTTTTGAATGCAATCCGGGATGGCGCCATTTTTCAAGTGTGGTTCGTGTCAACAGTTTCTGTGCCAGTCTGTTCTTTATAACTGTGTCTGTTGTTGATCTAACACCGCTGGTGCAAATCACCGGACGCACACCCAGTCCATGGAGAAAATATCCGGACGGCGCTTTGAACCGGGACCAGGTCAAGGTGATTTCGCCGTCATTGGGCAGGCGGATAACGGTTTGTACGGTGCCTTTGCCAAATGACGAGGTGCCGACGACGACGGCCCGTCCCCGGTCCTGCAAAGCGGCGGCGAGGATTTCGGCCGCCGATGCGGTTCGGCTGTCAACCAGAACCACAACGGGGATGCCACCGGCGATATCACGTCCCCCGGCTTCGTATGTATGCAGGCTGTCCGGATGGCGTCCGCGGGTGCTGATGATGGTGCCCTGGGTTAACAATAGATCTGCGGTGCGGATGGATTGCTTCAATAACCCACCGGGGTTTCCGCGTAAATCGATAACAATTCCCCGGATATCCGTTGTCGTCTGGTTTAAAGCCTGTTCGAGCTGTTTCTGCATGGAACGGGCAGTATTTTGATTGAAGCTGGTGATTTTCATAACCAGCAGATGATCCCGCCATTTGCTGCTGACAGTCGGATAAACGATATGGGTGCGTTCCAGACTATAGGTCAAAGGTTTGGCCAAAGACGGGCGGCGAATGCCAACTGTGACAAAGGTCCCCGGTCTTCCGCGCAACGCGTTTGAAATGTCTTTTTTGCGCCAGCCAAGGGTGGGGCGCGCGTTGATGCTGATGATTTCGTCACCGCGGATTAATCTGGCCCGTGCTGCCGGGGACGGGTCGATGACTTTGTCGATAAGAATGCGTCCCTGTTTGATTCTGTATTGTAATCCGACACCGCCAAAGCCATCACGTTTGGCCCGGTTTTCCCGGGCTTGCCGGGCGCCGGCATAGCGTGAAAAAATATCAAGCTCCGTAAGTGCGCCATCAAACACCGCTTCATATATTTTTTCCTGATCGATATTTTCCATATCTCTGGATTTTATCCGGGCGGCGTCGGCAAATTTGGCCACCAGCTTGGCCCAGCCCCGGATATCAGAGGCTTCGGGTTTTTTCAGGCGGGCGATGGCATATCCGTTTTGTTTCAGGATAACGCGGTCGGGTGTGGCTTCAACGGTCAGATCCGGGCTGAGCGTAGTCAGCCCCCGTGCTCCTTTAAGGGCGATGGTTTGCAGAGAAACAGGGTTTAAATAACGGCTGGTAATGCTTTCAAAACCGGCCATGTAGACTTCGATGGCGTCGCTTCGCCCCAGTTTGTCCAGATCGCTTTGCCGCAGGGCTTCCGGTCCGGCACAGGCCGACAGCACCAACAGTAAAATCAGTGTATATACAGAGGTGTTGATTGAAAGCCGTTTCCGCATTCTGGTTTTGCCATGCCATGGTTGTCTGTTTACCCATTTAATATAAGGCACTATAGGCGGAAAATACAGAAATCCTATTCAAAAAATCGCGAACAGCCCCGGAACAAATGCGTGCGGGTGTTATTTATGTTTATCCGAACCGGACCGGGCCTGTTTTTTTCTGTGTTTTTTAGTGGGTTTTTTACCGGACTTTGACCGTTTCTGAAATTTGCGCTTAAACGGTGTCTGCGTCTGATCTGAACCATCTTCGGCAGCGATTTCAAACAACATGCCACCGGTGATCGGGTTCGCTTCCAGCAATTTTACCATTACCCGTTGTCCCAAAGTAAACACCCGTCCTGTTCCCCGGCCTTCAAGACGGTAATTCTGTTCATCAAAATCGTAATAGTCATCAGCCATGGAACGCAAGGATACCAGCCCGTCGGCACCGGTTTTATCCAATGTGACAAACAGCCCGAACCGGGTGACGGCGTTAATCCGGGCCGGAAAAAGCTGACCGATGCGGTCCTCCAGAAACAGCGCGCAAAAGCGGTCAATGGCATTTCTTTCAGCCGTTACGGCCCGGCGTTCCGTTTTTGACAGATGTTCGCCCATTTCGACAAATTCATACTGTTTTGGGATATCACCGCCTTCGCCCAGTCCGAGACCCGCGACCAAAGCGCGGTGCACCAGTAAATCGGCATAACGGCGGATCGGCGACGTGAAATGACAATACCGGGACAGGGCGAGGCCAAAATGACCGATGTTGTTGGGTGAATATTCGGCCTGTGACTGGCTTCTGAGGATCATCTGACTGATCATGTGGCTGGCGGGTGTGTTCAAGGATTTTTTTAAAATCTGGTTGAACTGGATCGGTTTGACGACCTGACCCTTGGCAAAGTTCAGCCCCAGACCTTGCAAAAACTGCGACAAGGCTTCGATTTTATCCATGCCCGGTTGATCATGAACGCGGTACATACAGGGCTGTTTTCTGGATTCCAGCGTTTCTGCCGCCGCCACATTGGCCGCAATCATGAATTCCTCGATCAATTGGTGGCTTTCAAGCCGGTCCCGTTCAAGGATATCGGAAACCTTGCCGTCAGTATCCATGACGATACGTTTTTCCGGAATATCCAGTTCCAGCGCATGACGGTCCTTGCGCCATCTTGATAACGCATGATAGGCCCCGTAAAGCAGTGTGATGACGCTTGCCATCAACGGGGCTGTGTGCTCATCGGGGTTGCCGTCCCGGGCCTGTTGAACCTGTTCGTACGTCAGGCGGGCGCATGATCGCATCAGGCCTCTGAAAAAACGGTGATTTTTTATACGGCCATCACGGTCAATGCGCATGTCCGCGGCCAGACAGGGGCGGTCTTCGTCTGGCACAAGCGAACACCAGCCGTTGGACAGGGCTTCGGGCAGCATCGGCACTACCCGGTCCGGGAAATAAACCGAATTGCCGCGCTCGTAAGCCTCTTTATCAAGCCGGGATTCGGGGCGCACATACCACGATACATCGGCAATGGCGACGATGATGCGCCAACCTTCCGGGTTGTCCGGATCGACTTCGGCCCAAACGGCATCGTCGAAATCCTTGGCATCGGCACCGTCAATGGTAACCAGCGGGATTTTTCTTAAATCGACCCGGCTTTCAAGCGGGGCGGCCTTGGCAGCTTCGGCTTCGTCAAGGGCCTGATCGGAAAAAACATGTGGCAGGTCATTTTCGATGATGGAAATAAGACTGATGGTTTGTGTTTCACCAAAAGTGCCAAATTTTTCAATGATTTTTGCCAGCCGCAAGCCGTGTCTGCGCCGGGACAGGATTTCGGCGCGCACCAAATCGCCGGAGCGGGCATCCAGAGCGTCCATGGGGTCGACCAGAAATTCAGAACGCAATTTTTTATCAACCGGCTGGATGCGGCCCTGATCGTTGACAAGGCTATAAATGCCGAGCACAGAAGATGCCGAATGTCCCAGTTTGCGGATGGTTTTGGCCCGGTATGAACCTTTGCCTTCGCGTCTTAACCGGGCCAGAATGTGATCGCCGGGTCTGAGTGCCGGTTGTCCGGGTTTTTCCGGATCCATGTATATCCGCGGCGGCGGGTTGTCGGCTTGCTCATGATCGGGCCAGTTGTCGGGAATAGCCTGCAAATCGCCATCGTCATCAATTTTTGTAATCCGAAGCACCGTGACTTCGGGCAGGGTTGAAGCGCTATGCACTTTTTTGCCGTGGCTTTTCTGGATTTTGCCGTCAAGAATGAATTGCCGCAGGATTTTTTTCAGCTGTTTTTTCTGTTCCGCATCCAGTTTGAAGGCGCGGGCAATTTGTCTTTTGTCAACCCGTCCCGATGCGGTTTCGATGAAATCAAGGATTTCCTGATCCGACGGGAACGATGTTTTCCGGGGTTTGTTTGTAGGCATGATGATACGGCTCCAGGACAGTTATGTCCTGGTTTTTGAACCCGGTGTTTTTGTTTTTGCCGGTTTTTTCCTGGCAGCGGTTTTTTTGGCTGCTTTTTTAGGCGCGGCCTTTTTGCCGCCTGTTTTGCCGTTCGCCTGTTTTGCGGCCAATAATTCCAGCGCCGTTTCCAGTGTCAGTTTTGTTTTATCCGTATCTTTCGGCAAATTGGCGCGGGCCTTGCCATGCTGGACAAACGGCCCCCAGCGACCGGTTTTGATAACCACGGGCTTGCTGTCTTTGGGGTGCTTGCCAAGTTCGATGGCCGGTTCTTTTTTAGGGGCTTCGGCGATGACCGTCACCGCCCGGTTAAGACCGATGGAGAGCACATCGTCGTCGCCTTTCAGGGAATAAAAATTGCCCTGATATTTCAGATAGGGACCAAACGGACCGATCGAGGCCGTGATCATATCGCGGGTTTCCGGATGTTCGCCGATGTTTCTGGGAAGCGCCAGCAAGGCCAGTGCCATGTCCAGATCAACCGCCGCCGGGTCCATGGAGCGGGCCAGTGAAGCGCGTTTCGGTTTTTTGGCTTTTTTGCCTTTTTGCGCCGGATAATCATCCTGTTCGCCTTTTTGCACATAAAACCCATATGGTCCTTTGCGCAAGGTAATGGTGAAACCCGTTTCCGGGTCCTTTCCCAGTTCTTTGGGGCCGTTGTTTTCAACTTCATCGGCGTTCAGTTTGCCGGTGACAATGCGAAGCGGCGTTGTGAACCGGCATTCGGGATAGTTCGAGCAACCAATAAAAGACCCGTGTCGCCCCGGTTTCAAAATCAGTTTGCCGTCCGCGCACAGCGGACACTGCCTTGGGTCCTGATGTTCGGGATCATCGGGATCAGGTCTGAAAAAATGCGGTCCCAAAACGTCGTTGATGCGGTCGATGACTTCGGTTCCGGTTAATTTAAGCACGCCGTCGGCATCGATTTTGAAAGGTTTCCAGAAATCGTCAAGAACGGCTTTCCAGTCAATGCGGCCACCGGAAATATCGTCCAGTTTGTCTTCGAGCCGGGCGGTGAAATCGTATTCCACATAGCGTTCGAAATAGCTCGACAAAAATGCGGTGACAAAGCGCCCGCGGTCTTCAGGGACAAACCGGCGTTTTTCGATTTTCACATAATTGCGGTCCTGAAGAACGGAAATAATACTGGCATAGGTCGATGGCCGGCCAATGCCCAGTTCTTCCATGGTTTTGACCAGACTGGCCTCGGAAAACCGTGGTGGCGGCTGGGTGAAATGCTGCTCCGGCGTTGTTTCCAGACATTTCAGGGCTTCCTGTTCAAACAGTTCCGGCAAAATCCGTTCGTCATCGGTGCCAGTGCTGTCGTCTTTGCCTTCGCGGTAAAGCCGGTAAAAGCCGTCAAAGGCGATCACCGATCCGGTGGCGCGCAGGCGGGCCTGATCGGCCTGGGTTTCGATATCGATACCGACCTGATCAAGCACGGCGGCTTCCATTTGTGAGGCCAGTGTGCGTTTCCAGATCAGTTCGTATAATTTCAGTTGATCCTGATCAAGGTAGGCGGCAACGTCTTTCGGTTTGCGCTTGATGTCGGTGGGGCGGATGGCCTCGTGGGCTTCCTGTGCGTTTTTGGCCTTGGTTTTATAGACCCGGGGCGATTTAGGGACATAATTGTCACCGAAATCCTTGGCCAACAAGTTCCGGCAGGCGGAAATGGCTTCCCCTGCCATGGTCGTGCCATCGGTCCGCATATAGGTGATCAAGCCAACGGTATCGTCATCAATGGTGAACCCTTCGTACAGCTTTTGTGCCACCTGCATGGTTTTTTTTGCGCCGAAATAAAGTTTGCGGGACGCTTCCTGTTGCAAGGTCGATGTGGTGAACGGCGCAGGTGGATTGCGTCTGGATTTTTTGCGTTCGATCTTGCCGACCCTGAAATTTCCGGCTTCGATGGCCTGGACGGCTTTGTTGGCTTCGGCTTCGTTGGCAAGCGTCAGTTTGTCCAGTTTGTTGCCGGCCAAATGGGTCAGGTTGGCTGTAAACCGGGTGCCGCGTTCCGTCTCGAACGTAGACTTGACGGTCCAGTATTCATCAGCCCGGAAATTTTCAATTTCCGTCTCCCGGTCACAGATCAGGCGTAACGCCACCGACTGCACCCGTCCGGCGGACCGGGAACCGGGCAATTTGCGCCATAATACAGGAGACAATGTGAAACCGACCAGATAATCCAGTGCCCGTCTTGCCAGATAGGCATCGATCAGGGGTTGGTCCAGATCCCGGGGATGCTGGAATGCATCAAGAATGGCGGATTTGGTAATCTCGTTAAACACCACCCGGCGCACCGGTTTTGATCCGATGGCTTTTTTGTTGTCGAGAACTTCACGGATATGCCAGGAAATGGCTTCGCCTTCGCGATCAGGGTCCGTGGCCAGAAACAGGTTATCCGCCGATTTGACGGCTTTGGTGATTTCAGTGATGCGTTTCCGGGCTTTGTCGTCGATTTCCCAATCCATTTTGAAACCTTCGTCCGGATCGACCGACCCGTCTTTTGAAGGAAGATCGCGGATATGACCATAACTGGCAAGGACGGTGTAGTCCGCTCCCAGATATTTGTTAATTGTTTTCGCCTTGGCGGGCGATTCGACGATGACAACGTTGCTCATAAACCGGATGCTTCTTTTTCAAAAATGTTGAAAACGATCAATATTACAGGGACCCAAAAACCGGGTTGGATCAGGACAAATGTCAGGAGATTTGTTATTCGTCAACCAAAAGCCGCCAAAAAGGCATTCTTTTTTTTATCGTCACGATGCAAATTATAGCTCGCCAAGCCATGAAACCTTGTTGCCCGGATGGCGTTCCAGCCGTCCGGCCAGTTCCAGTTCCAGCAACACGGTGGCGACCGAACCGGGGCTTAATCCGGTGGCGCGGATGATCATGTCAACGGCGGTTGGGGTTGTTGTCAAGGCATCCTTGATTGCAGCGCGGGCTTTTTTCATTTCGCTTTCCGAAGGCGGCGTTGCCGGGTGTTTTGTAATAAATTCCGAATGTCTTTGATCCAGTCTGGGGCCGTCCGATTGGGCTTTCAGTTCATTAAGGACGTCTTCGGCGCTTTCGGTCAGGATAGCCCCCTGGCGGATTAAATCGTTTGATCCTCTGGCCCGTGGGTCAAGGGCGGAACCGGGGACGGCGAAAACTTCGCGGCCCTGTTCCAGCGCCATCCTTGCCGTAATCAGTGAGCCGGACCGGGGCGCCGCTTCCACCACGACAATGCCACGGGACATGCCGGAAATAATACGGTTGCGGGCCGGAAAGTGGCGGGCTTTGGGTTTGGTGCCGGGCGGGACTTCGGAAATGATAACGCCGTTTTCGGCAATCCGGTGATAAAGATCATGGTTTTCTTTGGGATAAATAACATCGACCCCGCCGCCCAATACAGCCGCCGTTCCGGTCTCGATGGCACCGCTATGGGCGGCCCCGTCGATGCCACGGGCCATGCCGGATGTGACCAGCAATCCGTTGCTTCCGAGATCACGGGCCATTTTGGTGGCGAATTGCTGACCGTTGATGGAGGCGTTGCGGGAACCGACGATGGCGATGGATTTTTTCTTTAACAAATGGCTGTGGCCAATAATGGATATCAATGGTGGCGCGTCTTCCAGCCGGGTCAACAGGGGCGGATATTCCGGATCGAAACAGGAAATCAGGCGGGCGTTGATTTTCCGGTATTGCTCCAGTTCTTTGGCGACGGTGGATACAGGACAGATTTTTATTTTGCCCTGACGACCACCGAGACGGGCCAATTCAGGCAAGGCTTTTAACGCATCCCCGGCATTATGATAGCGTTCAATCAGTTTATGGAATGTCACCGGGCCGACGTTTTCGGAACGGATCAGGCGTAATTGGTCGCTTCTTTCCTTGTCGCTGAGGATTTTTGTAACGGGATTTTTATTCTGTTTTTCATCCATGGGACGAGATAGTGCGGCAAACGACAGCCACGGTCAACGTCTGTTTCGGAAATAATTCAAATATGGCGGGAAATTATTAGGCCTGATATTTACGTATTGTTTACCGGTCCGTTTTTTTGGCCCCAATTCGGGGTTCCGTACCTTTAACAATGCGTTTGATGTTTTCCCTATGGCGGATGATCGACAAAACCGCCAATGCCAACGCGGCCACGGCGATCATTGGTTCATCCATGACCCAGGCGACAACAGGGGCTGCTGCCAGGGAAACCAGCGCGGCCAGCGATGACATCCGGAAAAGAGCGGCCATCAGCAACCAGATTATCAAACTGGCGACCCCGATCGGCCATGAAATCGCCAGCAACGTGCCCAAGGTCGTGGCCACGCCTTTACCGCCTTTGAATTTCAGCCACAGGGGAAAATTATGCCCGATCACAGCGGCGCATCCGGCGATCAATCCGGCGTTGGCCCCGAAAATGAAAACTGCGATTAAAACAGCAATGGCGCCTTTGCCGGAATCAAGGATCAACGTCAGGGCGGCGAGAAATTTATTTCCGGTACGCAACACGTTGGTGGCACCGATATTGCCGGAACCGATTTTACGGATATCACCCAACCCGGCCAACCGGCACAACACCAACCCAAACGGCATGGACCCCAGAACATATCCCGCTATGGCGGCGATCAGCAAATTTTGCACATCCGTTTCCATGATCAGGCGAATTCTTTTTGGTTTTTGAAAACCGGGCGGCCATCGACAATGGTCAGCATCACTTGCCCCTGAACCGGGCGACCGTCAAAGGGCGAATTTTTTGATTTGCTGTAAAGGGTGTTTTCGCTGACTTTCCAACCCCGGTCGGGATCAAACAGGATGAAATCTGCGGCGTGGCCGGGGACAAGTTTTCCGGCATCGAGCTTCAATAATTCAGCCGGGGTCACGGTCAGCAATTTAATGACGTCCATCAAGGGCAATTGGCCGTTGTGGTATAAATCCAGCGACACGGCGAGCAGGGTATTGAGCCCGACCCCGCCTGCGGCGGCTTCCTGAAACGGCAAGCGTTTGCTCTCTTCGTCGCGGGGGGTGTGGTCCGACGTGATCAAATCAATGGTGCCGTCCTTGATGGCATTGATGACGGCAAGGCGGTCCTGTTCCAAGCGCAACGGCGGTGACAGCTTGGCAAATGTTCGGTAGCCGTTGATGGCGCCTTCATTGAGTGCGAAATAAGGCGGTGCCGTATCACAGGTCAGTGCAAGCCCTTTGGCTTTTCCGGCCTTGATGGCGTAGATGCCTGCGGCCGTGGAAACATTGGCGATATGCAACCGCCCGCCGGTCAGTTCCAGTATCCGGATATCGCGTTCGATCTGTATCACTTCGGCCTGTTCGGGGATGCCCGTCAGACCTAACCGGGTGGTCAACTCGCCCTCGGTGGCGACGCCGTTCCTTGCCAGGGCGGCGTCTTCGGGGTGACAGGCGATCAGATAACCGAACGTCGCCGCGTAGGATAAAATCTGCCGCATCATACGGCTGTCCTTGATGGCGTGAAGGCCGTCGCTGAACGCCAGCGCTCCGGCTTCGGCCAGCAAACCGTATTCGGCGATCAGTTCGCCTTGCATGGCTTTGCTGGCGGCGCCATAGACATAGACTTTCGCCAATCCCAGCTTGCGGGCGCGACGGGCAATGAATTCTACAATCGCCGGATCATCAATCACCGGATCCATATCCGGCAAGGTGACCAGTGATGTAATGCCGCCCGATGCCGCCGCCCGGCAGGTTCCGGACAGGCTGCCCAGTTGAACCCGGAAATCAACCAGTCCCGGACACAGCACAAGCCCCTTGCAGTCGATGATTTCAGTATTTTCAGGAAGGCCGTTCTTTGTGATATCCGGGCCGACAGCATGAATGTTTTCACCCATTGTGATCAATCCGCCCGGGCGATCAAGGCCTGACGCCGGATCCATCAGGCGGGCATTGACATAGGCCGTTTGCGTATTTGTGGTTTTGTCGGGGCGTTGCTCGATGATGGTCATGGCGCGCCCCGGCTTCTGCCAAGATTGTCAGACAGGATTTCCAGACAGGCCATGCGGACCGCCACACCCATTTCCACCTGTTCGCGGATGACGCTGCGCCCGACATCGTCGGCCACTTCGGTATCAATTTCAACGCCCCTGTTCATCGGTCCCGGATGCATGATCAAAGCATCCTTGGCGGCGTATTCAAGTTTTTTGTAATCAAGGCCGAAAAACCGGAAATATTCCTTGATCGAGGGCAGGAAACTGGACTTCATGCGTTCCCGTTGCAGGCGCAGCATCATCACGATATCGCAGCCTTCAAGGCCGTCTTCCATGCGTGTATATGTTTTTACGCCCATGGTTTCAACGTTCATCGGCATCAATGTCTGTGGCGCAATCAGCCGGATTTCACAGCCCATGGTACCCAGCAAATGAATGTTGGAACGGGCGACACGGGAATGCAGGATATCGCCGCATATGGCTATGCGCAAACCTTCCAGTCGGCCACGGCGGCGGCGAATGGTCAATGCATCCAATAACGCCTGTGTCGGGTGTTCGTGTTGACCGTCACCGCCATTGATGACCGCACAGTTGACTTTTTCCGCCAATAACCTGACCGCGCCTGATGACGGATGACGCACCACCAGCACATCGGGGTGCATGGCGTTCAGGGTCATCGCCGTATCAATCAGGGTTTCGCCCTTGTTGACCGAAGACGTCGCCACCGACATGTTGATGATATCCGCGCCCAGACGTTTACCGGCCAACTCGAACGAGGTCCGGGTCCGGGTCGAGGCTTCGTAGAACAGATTGACAATGGTGCGGCCCTGTAAGGATGTTCCGGTTTTATCCCGCCGTCTGTTTTGTTCGGCGAAAACGTCGGAGCGATCCAGAAGAGCGGTAATTTCCGGCGGTGCCAGCCCTTCTATTCCCAATAAATGGCGATGGCTGAAGTCACTTGAAACAGTTTCCATAGTCCGCACTATATGATCCTGCAAGCCTGTGTGCAAGAACGATCCCTGAACGACTGGGTTAAATCAATCCGGCGCTGGCAGGTCCGGAATGGATCGGTTAAAGTGCGGTGTCTCCTTTCACAAACCCGGCGGATAAAAACAGACAGTCCATGAATAATAAAACGGATTTCAAACAGACCCTCGGCGAAATATTTGACCGGGAAATCGTTTTTATTGTCGGTGCGACCCGGTGGGGGACGGCTTGGGTACAGCAATGCGCGGATGCCCACCCTGATATCTGTGCCAAGGGCGAGGGCCATTTTACCGATATCCTGTTTCCGCGCATGGCCGCGGTTATTGATGATTACAATACCGAGGCTGAAAAAATCGGCAAACGTCTGCAATCGGCGGGGCTTGGGGATACGGCGTCCGGTTTTACCTTTGAAGACGTCGACTGTTTGCTCGCCGTTGCCGTTGGTTTGATGTTCAACCGCTGGAACAAGGGCCGGGACGTAAAATGCATCATGGAAAAAACCCCGGAACATGTGTTGTCGCTGGGGGTGCTGGAACGGATTGTCCCGCATATGAAAGTTGTGCACGTGGTCAGGGATGGCCGCGACGAAGCCGTGTCCGCATGGCAATTCAACCGCACCATCAGCCCCGAGGGTTTTTTGGGGAAATTTCCCGAATTCAATGATTATGTTGATGTGTTTTCAAAAAACTGGGCGCGTTCCGTTTCCACGGCCCGGCGTTTCGGGCGCGCCAACCGCAAACGTTTTTTCCAGCTCCGGGTTGAAGACATTCAAAGCCATCCGGCACCCGTGATCAAAGGCCTGTTTGAATTTCTGGGCGTTGACAACGGTGCCAAGACGTTGCGTGATTGTATGGACGCTGCGTGGGATATAGCGCCGCTGGATGTGGAACCCGGCGTCTGGAAACAGAAATTCGATGATGATGGCGAACGTTTGTTCATGCGCAACTGCGGCGAATTGCTGAAATTGCTGGACTATCAAGTTTAACTGGGCAAGTTTAAGCGGGCAGATTTAAGCGGGGGCCGGTTTGTAATCCAGCGCGCCTTGTAAAATATAGGTGGCCGCCAGTTTATCAACGACTTCGGCGCGGCGTCCCCGGGTCATATCAATTTGATCAACCAGCATGCGGTTAATGACCGAGGTCGATAACCGTTCGTCCCAGAAAGCGATATTGATTTCAAGGTGGGCGACGTTCAACAGGTTGTCGGCAAATTGCCGGGTTGCCTGACAACGCGGGCCTTCTGCGCCGTCCATATTCAAGGGCAGGCCAAGGATCAGACCGCCAACGCCTTCACGGCTGATAATGTTTTTCAAAATCCCGGCGTCTTTGGTGAATTTGCCTTTTGCCAAAGTCCGATAGGGACTGGCAATCATCAGGCCCGCATCGGAAAGCGACAGGCCAATGGTTTTGCTGCCAAGATCAATACCGATCAGGCGGCTCCCCGGTGGGCAGTTGGACTTTATTTTCTGGATACTGACAATGGGCATGATTTATATTTGCTGATAGGATACATTCCCGGGTAGTTTGACCTTTTGAAGCGGAAAAAGCCAGTGCTATGCCTGTGCCATGGATGAGTAACACGTTTTACCGGACGGTGGTCGCTGTCATGATGATAGCTGCGATTTCGGTTCTGATCTCCGCACCCGGATATGGGGCTTCGGATACTGCGGGCAAGATAATTTTCAGGGACGTTAAGGTCACCCCGGTTCAGGCCATTTATCTGGTGATGCGTGATGTCAATATCCGCGCCCGCCCGGAAACCAAAAGCAAACGTGTAGGCAGCTATAAAAAGGGCGAGAAAATCAATGTGGTCGGTATTTACAAAGGCTGGGTCGCGGTCCGGGAAAACGGCAAGGACGTGGGCTTTGTCTATTCCAGCATCCTTTATCCGGTGATCGACGGCAAAATCGACATCGATGTCGTCGGCAAAATCGATGACGGTAAAAGATCATGCCGCTACCGGCTGAGTTATGACGGCAAAAACGATGTCGATGGCGAACTTTTCCAGACGGCGGATTATACAACCTTTTGGCAGTGCACGTTCGGGGCTAAAAAAATATCCCTGTTGACGCCGGTTTATCTTGTCGAGGCGGCGTTGCCGGGGGCAAAGAAAAACCGTTTTCAAATGACCCTTGATGTGCCGGATATGGATGATGGCCTTGAAGCCGTGCTGTCAACGAACTTTCTATACCTGCCTGCGCAGTTTGCCAATTCGGAAAAGGGTTTGGGCAAGGTCGTATATGACAGTGTTTCCATGAGCAAGTTTGCCGGAAAACCAAAAATTTCACAACGCGAGGTCAAAGACTACAAATCGGCGTTGAAGGCGGTGGTCGAGATTGGCTTTATGTCGTGGAACGAAAAATTCTGGCAGGAAATTGTCAGATTGCAGAATAATCCGTGATCAGACGTGCGGGTAACGCTTGAAATAGGCCCGTCTTGAATGCTACGTTCCGGGCCTTATTGAAATGCAAAAATCTGCTGATGGACAGCGCGTTTGTTTGTCTTTTCGCAGATCAACCCCAATTTTGAGGCACCATCATGTCATTGGACAAGGATACCGTTCGTACCATTGCCCGTCTTGCCCGCATCCGGGTCGAAGAAAAATCGTTGCAACCCCTTGCCGGGGAACTGAATAACATCATCGGCTGGATTGAACAACTGGGCGAGGTGAAGACCGATGGCGTTTTGCCCATGACCGGCGCCTGCGAAAACAGCAACGTGTTACGCAAAGACGAAGTCACCGCAGGCAATCAACGGGATGATATTCTTAAAAACGCCCCCGATGCCGAAGGCCCGTGTTTCACGGTTCCCAAAGTGATTGAATAGGACTGTGGAAATGAATGATCTGTTACAGAAAAGCCTGACCGACGTTGGCCTTTTGCTTGAAAAAGGCGAAGTCTCGTCTGTTGAAATAACCCGTGCGGCCATCGCGGCCATGGAGCAACACCGTGACCTGAACGCGTTTATCACCGAAACACCGGACATCGCATTGATTGCTGCCGAAAAATCGGACCGGCGCCGCAGCGAAGGCAAGACTTTGGGCGCGCTGGACGGCATTCCAGTGGCTATCAAGGATTTGTTTTGCACCAAAGACGTCAAGACAACGGCGGCTTCGAAAATTCTCTATAATTTCGTGCCGCCCTATTCATCGACGGTGGTTGAAAATCTTGAACAGTCGGGAACGGTGATGGTCGGCAAGACCAATCTCGATGAATTTGCCATGGGTTCGGCCAACATGACGTCGCATTTTGGTCCGGTTAAAAACCCGTGGAAAAACAAGGACGGCTCTGATTTGGTGCCGGGCGGATCATCGGGTGGTTCCGCCGCCGCCGTCGCCGCCGGGATTGTGTTTGGTGCCACCGGCACCGATACGGGTGGTTCTATCCGTCAACCGGCATCGTTTACCGGCACCGTTGGCATGAAGCCGACCTATGGCCGTTGTTCCAGATACGGCGTGGTCGCATTTGCCTCCAGCCTTGATCAGCCGGGGCCGATGACCCGAACCGTCAATGACGCGGCTTTGGTGCTGAATGCCATGGCCGGGCATGATCCTATGGACGCCACGTCGGCGCGCCATGATGTGCCTGATTTTTCAGCGTCGATCAACGGCGACGTCAAGGGTTTGCGCATTGGTATCCCGGATGAATATACCCTGGACGGGATGCCGGGTGACATACAGGAACTGTGGAATCAGGGCATCAAATGGTTTGAAGCCCTGGGCGCGGAATGCCAGCCGGTGTCGTTAAAACATACCAAATACGCTCTTCCGGCGTATTATATCATTGCCCCGGCGGAAGCCTCGTCCAACCTGTCACGCTATGACGGGGTGCGCTACGGGCTTCGCGTCGAAGACGCGGGCGACAGCCTTGATGACATGTATGAAAAAACCCGCAGCGAAGGTTTCGGTGACGAAGTCAAACGCCGGATTCTGATCGGGGCCTATGTGTTATCAGCCGGGTATTACGATGCTTATTATATCAAGGCGCAGCAGGTTCGCAGCCTGATTGCCGATGATTTCAACCGGGTTTTTGAAAAAGTGGATGTGTTGCTGACGCCGTCAACACCGTCCGCTGCCTTTGCCATTGGTGATAAAATGGACGATCCGGTGGCCATGTATCTGAATGATGTTTTTACCGTTCCGGCGTCGTTGGCCGGGCTGCCTGCGATCTCTGTTCCCGTCGGGCGGGACAGCGGCGGACTGCCTTTGGGGCTTCAACTGATTGCCGGACCGTTCGATGAAACGACATTGTTCCGGGCCGCGTCGGCATTGGAAACCGCCGCCGGGTTTGATGTGTTTGACCATGGAAAGGATGCCTGATGACTTATCTTATCGAAGGCGACAGCGGCGACTGGGAAGTTGTCATCGGTCTTGAAATCCATGCCCAGGTTATATCCAGATCCAAACTGTTTTCAGGGGCAGCCACCGATTTTGGGGCGGAACCCAATTCACAGGTGTCATTGGTCGATGCGGCCATGCCCGGTATGTTGCCGGTGATCAATGAATACTGTGTCGAACAGGCGGTTAAAACCGGACTGGGATTGAATGCCCAAATCAATTTAAGGTCGGTGTTTGCGCGCAAAAATTATTTTTACGCCGATTTGCCACAAGGTTACCAGATTTCCCAGTTCGAAGACCCGATTGTTGGCGAAGGCGTGGTAACGCTGGATATGCCGGACGGGACGGTGCGTGAAATCGGCATTGAACGATTGCACATGGAACAGGACGCCGGCAAATTATTGCATGATCAGGATCCGAAACGATCCTTTGTCGATCTTAACCGGGCCGGGGTCTGTTTGATGGAAATCGTTTCCAAACCGGATATCAGATCACCCGAAGAAGCCGGCATGTATGTCCGCAAAATCCGTTCCATTGTCCGTTATCTGGGGACCTGTGACGGCAACATGGAACAAGGTTCCCTGCGCGCGGACTGTAACGTCTCGGTCAGGAAACCGGGCGAAGATTTAAGAACCCGTGCCGAGATCAAAAACGTCAATTCGGTGCGTTTCATCATGCAGGCCATCGAATTTGAAGCCGCCCGGCAAGTGGACATTTATGAAAACGGCGGAGAAGTGATACAGGAAACCCGTCTGTTTGATGCCGGGAAAGGCGAAACCCGCTCCATGCGCGGCAAGGAAGACGCCCACGATTACAGATATTTCCCGGACCCGGATTTGTTGCCGTTGAATTTGGACAGGGACTTCGTCGAGGCTTTGAAAAAATCATTGCCGGAACTGCCCGATGAAAAACTGAAACGCTTTACCGATGATCTGGGCCTTGGCCATTATGACGCCGGGGTGTTGGTGGCCGAACGGGACATTGCCGATTATTTCGAAGCCGTCGTTGCTGGCGGCAAAGCAAAACGCGATGCGAAAATGGCCGTCAACTGGGTTACGTCCAATTTGTTTGGTGCTCTGAAATCGGCCGGGTTGGATATATCCGAAAGCCCGGTCAGTGCCCCGCAATTGGGGGCGTTGCTGGATTTAATCACGGACAAAACCATTTCCGGAAAAATTGCCAAGGATGTGTTTGAGGAAATGTTTGCCACATCCAAAGACCCGGACACCATTGTTGATGAAAAAGGTTTGCAGCAAATCACCGATACGTCTGCGATCGAAGCCATCATTGATGATGTGATTGCCGCCAATCCGGCGCAGGTTCAGGAATTCAAAGGCGGCAACGAAAAAATTATCGGCTGGTTTGTCGGCCAGGTGATGAAAGCATCCGCCGGCAAAGCCAATCCCGGAGCCGTCAATCAGTTGCTGAAACAGAAACTGTCCGGCGGCTGATCACGCGTTTTTTCAATCGGCGGAAAGAACGCCGTCGTGGTAAAGCCCGACGGTGGCCGGGTCCATCCCCAATAGGCTGCACAGGGTAACGATTTCAATTTGTTCGGCCAATGAAACGGCACCGTCGGCTTCGTGGATGGCCAGACAGATACGTATCAGCAACTGTTTTGTTTCTTCGTCGTCGCCTGCGGCTTTGCGTATTGCGTCCACGGCTTTGGCGTGACCTGTTTTCGGATCTTCGAAAATGGCGTCCTGAAATTCATTGAACAAATCGACGCCTTCATGGACATCGAAAACTTTTAGCGTTTCCAGATTTTCAATGATCTGATCAAGCCGCATGCGTTCGGCAAAACTGACGACGCCATCGGCCGTCGCCACCAAAGCGGACGCCGCCATCACCCCGGTCAGCAACGGCTTGTTCTGGTGGCGGGCCAGTTCCTGTTGATAGCGTTGCTTGAGCGACGTTAAAAGACTTGCCATTAATACGCCCTAGACACAATTCATCAAACGGCGTTTACAGGCTTTCTTGCAGTTTTTGTCCCCCGGCGGGCAAGCGCGCTGGCAATTTTTAAAGCGCGCCATGCAACTGAGCCCAGGCTTTTTCTGACCGCCATTTTGAAAAACGCCCGGCACATTGGCACAGCGGGATTTACAGATTTTCTTTTGCGCCGCCGAATTGCCTTCATCGCGGATGCATTTTTCCATGCACTGCATCACCGATTGTGCCTGAGCGGGGCTGGGCGGGACCGCGGTCACGGACATCAACAGGGCCAGACCGACAACGAAACCGGTTATCAAACGGGGTAAAGACGGGCGCATGACGTACCTCCTGTGTCCGGGCTGTCCAAGTTTGCAAATGGATTTTTAAAGTATAGCTGTGTTCGAAAAAAATACAATCCTGTGGAATTTTCCGCACGGGAAAAAATAAAGTAACGCGTTACGAAAAATGTCAAACGCCCGGTTTACTATCATAAGAGTTAAAGAAAATAGTCCAGCTTTCATGATTGAAACAAAGGAATAAAACAATGGGCGGAAAAACCAAAATTGCTACACCTTTGATGAAACTGCCTGTTTCATCAGTTGGCAATGATGAAGCCCCATTCGCCAATAGGCGTTTATTAAGCGGCAGGCTGAAACAGCCCCGTCAGGTTCAGGCCTCGACAATGTTGTCTGCTCAGGTACCTGAAGAGCTCATTGTCAAAGCCAGAAAGAGACCACTTGCGACATTGAAACAATCAACTGATATGATGGATCGAAAAAAAATTATTGCGGATGAAAAAGCGCGGAAAAAAAGGGAAGAATTAAAGAAGCAAATTGAATACGACGCTATGGTCAAGATCAGTCAGAAAGGTATCCCTGCTGATCCAAGCCTTCAGGATACAATGGATTTGCCTTCTCCTCCGGGACTGAAACCGGCTACCCGTGGTGGTTTGCAATCCGCCCTTGGGAAACATGCCACAGATTTCCCGCTTACCCGTGACTTGCCGTCCGATCCGTCATTGCGGGATATCTCAAGAAACGGCCAGCTTTTACCTGATCCATCCATGCGGGATATTGAAGCTGAAAAAAGCAAAAAGAAATTCCAACATCAGCAAATAACCAAATCGGTCGGTGCGATCGTTCAACCTTTGACGACTGGATTTTTTGCCAAATATTCCATTGGTCAATATCCGGGGCTGGATAAAATTTTAGAATAAAACAAGGCACTGAAAAAAGCCGCCGCAAAAGCAAAACCATCGACGCCAACGACTCCCACAGGGTTTGGTGAGGGTCGAATTCCACCATTGGAGCAGCAATCAGATGAGGACATTATCAAGTTTTCACTTGCCGACGCCGGGTCCCGATTTGCCGGGGAATTCAAAAACCGTTTCACCCTGTTTAATAAACGTTTCAACGACCAAGTTGAAAATATTGTACAGGCGTTGCCGTTTAAAAGCCGTGAAGAAGCTATAAAGCTGGCCACGATTATGGAAACCTTTTCATTGAATATTGAAAATCAGGGCCTTCCTTCCCGGCAATTAAAACCCGGGGATCAATCTGATCTTCCGGCTGATCCGTCTCTCGGTGATTTGCCGCCCTATCAGGTATTGCCTGGTAAGGATATTACGGGTCGCCGTTTGCCACGGCTACCCTTACGTTCAAAAGAGGAATTAACCAAATTACAGAAACTTGTTATTGACACCGGTATCGACGCTGAAAATTCAAATGATATTTTTTTCAATGCCGCAAATTCTGTCGGATGCCATTCAGATTTCCGAAGGCATATCGGACGAAGAACTGGTCATTCTGGGTCAGAAGATGCCGACTGCCATAAAATTCTTGCTGGAACTGACACCTGCTGATGATGTCATTAAAATGGAAAAAGCCTATGATCTGTATCTGAAATACTCTGCTGAGGGAAATTCGGAACAAGCCCGGGGGGCAATGGTCGTTGTTATGATGAATGTCATCAGTCTTGTTCCGGTTGCCAAAGCCTATAAAAAATTTAAAAAAATGGCAGATTTTCTTGGCTCCGGGTTTTCGGATTTCGCCCGCACTTTAAGGTTGGCGCGGTTGGCCAGGTACAAACCGGATATTCCAAGCCTTAAAAAGATATACAGATTTGGTAAAGACGGAGCAAAAATTTCCAAAAAAGTTATGGAGCGCATCGTTCTGAAAAATTTCACAGCCCCGCAGGCGTTTGGAGTCACCCTGTTGAGTGAAAGCACGTTCGGGGCCATAGATTTGATGAAACAACAGTTTATCAAAAAGGGCTATACAAAAACCCAGTCTTTTGAAAAAATTCTCGCGATGAAAAAATTTATCCAGAAAAGTTTGTTTGATCACATTCCCGAAACCGTCAAGAAATTCATGGAATGGGACAAGATCGGCGACAAGGTGCAGGAAAAAATACTTGATGATATTTTTGATGAAGCGTTTTCTGCTATAGCGAGGGATGATGACAGGGATGTGAAGTAGTACATCTGGGTTTTATTCCGGAAAACATTTTTTATAATCCATTGCAGGCAAGTCGGTCGGGGGGATTTCCTTGACCGGTTTCCATGCTTTGGCCATGTCTTTGGCTGTTTCCAGTTGCCGGATCATTTCCGGGTCATCACCAACAACACCTTTCAATAATGAAACAACCTCCGGGTCATGGCCGTTCTCGATGCCCAACCACATGTACATCAAGCCTTCGGTTTTGTCGCTGCGGAAAAAATTGGATACCAAAACATAACCATGACGCGCCATGGCGGCGGTGTGACCTTGTTTGACGGCGCGTTTTAACCATTCCCGGGCTTTGCTGATGGTCGAATGATTTTTGCGCAAGCTAATATATAAATTCCATTGACCACTACTAATTCCGTACTTTGCGGCTATCGTGTTGCAACCATTCTCGCTTTCTTTGGATGATTTCATTCCCTGACCTTTCCCAGCCATGTAGCCAAGGGAAATCATAACGCGGACATAGCCGTTATTTGCTGAACGTTTAAACCATTGTATCGCCGTGTTGTAATCTTGAGGGCGACCCAAGCCAAACCGGTACATGTCACCAATCCAGAATTGTGCTTCGGCATTTCCGGCTTCGGCAAGGGGCAAATATTCCCTGAACGCGGTTTTATAATCCCTGGCATTAAAGGCGGCTTTGGCCTCTGTCATTCCGGCAAGGGTCGGTGATGGCAGGGCGAGAGCGATAATAAAAACCAATACCGCCGCCACAGCCACAAGGTGTCTGAATTTCTTGTATTTCATGATCCACAGTATATCCGCAACTCATGTAAATACAACCCAAAGGATGTTTCGAATTGTGGCGAAACAGATAAAATTATCCGTTAACCAAAGGGAATAAAATCATCCTTGTCGGTGTTGCTGTCATCCGGGTTTTCGGGTTGGCTGAAGTTGAGGCTGAAAACCGTGCCTTTGCCTTTGGCGGTGACAAATTCAAGATCAATACCCAATTCTTTGGCAAGGCGGCTGACAATGGACAAACCGACGCCTTCGCCGCCATCGCCATGGGGAGACATCGCAGAGGTTTGTGTAAAGGGTTTGAGGGCGTCAACGGCTTCGCTTTCCGACATGCCCTGACCGTTGTCCTGAATGACAAGTATGGTCGCCCCGGTTTCGGCGTCTTTCCGGGCCTTGATTTCAACGGAGCCGCCCTTGTCGGTATATTTGATGGCGTTGGACAACAGGTTGATCAAAATCTGATTAAGGCGGACGGGATCGGTCATCAACGTCGGAAAATCATCGTCAATGGATGAGGACAGTTTCAGATCGCGTTCATCGGCCAAGGTCTGAAACAGGGCGATGACGTTACCGATCAAAGCTCGGGCCTCTACCGGTTGGCGTCTTATTGTGCCCGCATTCAAATCGCTATCGTCACCGGTCAGGCGGTTGCAGATCGCCAGCAAATGCCGGGAAGCCTGATGAATGATGCCCGCATGTTCCTTGTAAACCGGGTTGTTGAACGGTCCCATGATTTCATTTGTCATAATTTCCGTATAGCTGAGAATGGCATTCAGGGGCGTGCGGATTTCATGGGCGGTTTCACGGCATTTCCGGGTCAGGGTATCTTGTAAATCCCGTTCCCGGGCTTGCGAATGCTGCAGCGCAGTTTCGGCGATGCGCAGAGCCTGGCGGGCGTCCTTTATTGTTTGTTCCGGTTTATCCGTCATGGGTTTTTATACAAAGCATGTGCTTTATCCGTTAGGGACTTCATTTGTTATCACTTCAGGCAATGGTTGATAAACAAGGTATTGCGGGTTTATGCTGGGGTCAATAGGGAGCATGATGAACAATGATGGATTTATAAATGATAGATTTATATACGTGGGCAACACCGAACGGACGCAAGGTTTCGATCATGCTCGAAGAGCTGGGTCTGGAATATACCTTGCATCCGGTTGATATTTCCAAAGATGAACAATACAGTCCGGTATTTCTCGCCATCAGTCCCAACAACCGGATCCCGGCGATTATTGATCAGGACGGGCCGGGCGGCAAGCCGTTATCGTTGTTTGAAAGCGGCGCGATTTTAATTTATCTGGCGGAAAAAACCAACAGCCCGCTGTTGCCGTCCGACCCGGTTCTGAAAACCGGAACCCTGCAATGGCTGATGTGGCAAATGGGCGGCGTCGGTCCGATGTTTGGTCAGGCCCATCATTTCATGTTTCAGCCCAAACAGGACGTGCCTTATGGCAAGCAACGCTATCATAATGAAACCAAACGACTTTACAGGGTTTTGGATCAACAGCTTGAAACCGGGCCTTATGTTATTGGCGATGTTTATACCATTGCCGACATTGCCATTTATCCATGGGTGGCCCGGTTTTCCCGTCATCAGGTTGAATTGAACGATTATCCCCATGTGAAAGCATGGTTTGACCGCCTATCCGGGCGTCCGGCCATCCAAAAAGGCATGGCGGTCCCGTTTTTGAATTAATCCGTTTGTGATTTAATGGAGGGTTTATAGGATGAGCATTCTGTCAAGGCCGGCTGTCATCAATGTCCGTGTTGCCTTGAAACAAGCCGGGCTGAAAGACAGCGTCATGGAGCTTGCAGAAACTGCGAAAACCGCCGCTGATGCGGCTTTGGCGTTGAACTGCCCACCCGGTGCGATTGTCAAATCGCTGGTTTTTGTCATTGACCGAAAGATGGTGATGGCTTTGGTGGCGGGGGACCATCAATGCGTGATGGAACATTTACCGGCGGCTTTCAATATCAAAGGCAATGTTCGCAAAGCCAACGCCGGCGAGGTCAAGGACATCACCGGGTTTACCATCGGCGGGGTGGCGCCTGTTGGCCTGTCCAATCCATTGCCGGTCGTTATTGATCGCTCTTTAAAAAGGTTTGATGCCCTTTACGCGGCGGCGGGTCATCCCCATGCGGTTTTTCAGGTATCATTTTTGGAACTGAAAAGGCTGACCGGTGGCATTGTTTCCTTGAACATTGCCAAACCGGATCAAGGCGTTGAAGTTGAACCGCTACCGGTCAAGCGAACAGCGACGTTTTTATCAAGCAGGTGATGCCATGAGGAAATGGATACTGGGCATTGTCGCCCATATCGCGGCGATTGTTGTTTTTGGATTGATTTTGGTAAAATTGTTTTTTTCGGCAACGTGACGGGGGTTTGTAATCTGTGTTTTTACAAATCGGTGCATTTTGATAAATTGATGTCTTGTCAAAAGGCAAGGGGGGACTTACATTCCGCCCCGACGGAGAGGTGGCCGAGTGGCTGAAGGCGCTCCCCTGCTAAGGGAGTATACGGGAAACCGTATCGAGGGTTCGAATCCCTCTCTCTCCGCCAGCACTTAACTCATTGATATCATTATATTTTATGTGATTATAGCAACCAGATTTCTCCCGTGATTTCCGGGGCTTGGCGGCTATTGATCTTCCCCGGGTGGGACAGAGAGACCCATTGGTCCCGCACTATGCGGTCCCGGGGCACCAATATCTCTGTCTGCGAGTATTCAGGTACCATCCGATGAGACATTTGATGGTTACTTGATGCAAGGCTTTGCTCCTCCGGTAGGATGAGGGGCCAAATTGAAACTGATTTTAGCTAAAAACAGGTCTGGTTGAACCCCAGAACTTTTCGCTGCTCTGCCCAGTCGAGCGGCAGCCGGGAAGCTTTGGCAAGCTTCGCAGCTGTGAGCGTCGGCGGATGACGACCATCAAGAATGGCCCTGGTGATATCAGGGGCAAGGTAAGTAGGGCGGAGTATCCGGGTAAAGTAGGATGGGGTCACGCCCTGTTTAATAGCGATTTCTCCAAGACTGCGACCACCGCCCCTGACCAGTTTTTCATGGAATACATGACTATTTACAACTAACCTGACGAGGCTCGGATCAGCTTTCCCATTACCCGCCGCGCCCACTGACCCGTCAATAATCATCCTGATTCCCAACCCGGCACGCTTGATCCGTGCCGGCACTGATAATATCCGGATTTCCGCTTCCTGATCTTTTTTGTTTGTATCGTGCAAAACCACAGGATCCCCTTTCAGGACGCTGGCAATACGCCCGGTATTGATCATGATATTGACCTTGTCCTCATGAACCTCAATCCGGTTGACAAGGGAAAGAAGGATGGACCGGATTTCCGCAGGCTGCAAATGGTCCCATCGTTTGACAAGACCGGATGCCATGCCGATCAGACTTTTCTGCTCCGCGGCATTCCGGACATACCTGCTTATCACCTCGAACACTTCGCACCGATCCGCGAAGAACCCTCGAATACGGTGGATGACGAGATTTTCGATATCTCCCGCCGGGATGCGGCGACCAGCCGGTGTTGCAACGCGGTTATTCGTCGTCAGCGGTTGTGACACGTAGTACCGGTACCGCTTGCTCTTCTTGTTGGCGTGGCTTGGCGTCAGGCGATTGCCGCAAACGTCATACAGAAGTCCTGCCAGAAGGCTTGTTTCCCTGACGCCCGTTCCGGTTTTCCCATCGATGCGGTTTGCAGACAGTCTGGTCTGCACCGCATTCCAGAGACCGTGGTCAATAATGGCATCATGTTCACCTGGATAACTCTCGTCCCTGTGAACAATCTCGCCCCGGTAAATGCGGTTCTGCAGCATCAGGTAAAGCGCGCCGCGAGCAAGGGGAACACCGCCAGCGTGCCGGCCGTTACTGTAATGCCGGACCTTGCTGACAATACCATCTGCACCAAGTTCCTGCATAAGTGCCCGGACGGAACCAAGGGCGATTTACAGCCCATAGGTCATCGTCGCCTTCTCGTGCCCGACAATATCAGCGACAACATTCTCGGCTACCGTCTTAACGGTCACTCCTTGGTCCAAAATAAGGTCATTGATCCAGCGACTAACCTCGGCCTTTGTCACATCATTCAACGCCTTAAATTTCTCCGCAAAGCGATTGGCATCTGAGCGGTACATATCACTTGTCTTAGGCGTTACCTGAAGCGAGCGAAGCCAATCATCGACGTGATCTAGAAACTGCACCTCCCTGCCCGTCGCACGGGCAAAAAACTTTCTGGCTTCAGGGTCACTTGTCGGTGGTGTCCCAACTCTATCGACATTGGCGGCGCCAATCTCCCAAGCCTCCTCCTCAATCTTGGTTAGGATTGCTTCACGCTGCTCTTCATTTTTGGCAAACTTCAATCGTCGTCGCCAATAAAGGGCATCATCATCTATTGGTTCGTTCCGAGCTTTTGCTCATTCTCTTTTCCAGCCCAGAATGACTTGATGAACGCAGGTTTCCGCAACCGTTTTACTTTCAGTTCTGAGGGATTGAACAAAGCGTCGTTTGCCAAAATACGAGCGGAGTTCCTTTGGAACTTCCATAATCGCATACCATCGGTTCACACGCTGTTGAAGATATCTAGCCATAGGCGCAGAATATCAAAAACCACACACAATAACCACACATAATTGTCAAACTAACAGTATAAATATCAATAATTTAATAGGATTTTTCAAACACCATGAAGTGTCCCTGTCTCTCCGCCATCATAAAGCTGTGTACGGACCGAAGACATAGGGTGCAGAATGGTCCTAAGACATAGGTAACACTTTTGTGCCGTGGCAAAAGCGGCTCAAGTGAGGCTAGAATTTTCCGGGCTTGACTATGACCGTCAATAAGACCATCTTTTTACTGTAGAATTAAAGAGCGCAGTTGTATTCTTTAGTTTCTGTCGCGCCGCTAAAAAATGAATGCAGAAATTTTCCTGATTTGCCGGGCCGATGTATGGCTGACATAAACTCAAGAGGGAAAAATGGCAGGCACCCGAAAAAAGCGGATTTTATATACTGTCTTGTCGCTGGTTTTTCTTGCGGCATTGGTGGCAGGCGGGCTTGGCCTGCATCAACGCAGGCTCGAACAACTGAAACAGGTGGCACCACCGGAAAAATTCCCGTGGGCTTTACGCACCACAGTCGTCAGCAAGCGTGATCTGACCGAAGGCTTCCCCGTTCTGGCAACCTTAAGTTCCCAATCGGAAATTGTCATCATCCCGCAAATTTCCGGGGTCATCCGCAAAATGGGCCCGCGTGAGGGACAGGTTGTCAACAAAGGACAGCTATTGTTTGAACTGGATACACAGGAACTGGACAACCAATTGTCCGCGCTTGAAGCCAGCTATCAGGCGGCCAAAGGCGAAGCCGCGTTAAAGGTGAAAGAATTAAAACGCAAAGAAACCTTGCTGCCCAAAGGGTTCGCATCGCAAGATGTGGTTGATCAGTTGCGCACGGCTTTGCAGACGGCAAACGAACGGGTCAAACAGATTGCCGGTGAAATCGACGCTCTGAAAACAAGATTGACCTATGGCCTGGTCCGTTCTCCCATGGACGGGATTATCGCCGCCCGCCTGCAGGACCCGGGCGATCTTGCCGCGCCGGGCCGTCCGGTTTACCGCATCACCGCCGTCACCGGGGCCAAGGTTAAAGTCACCGTTCCGCAACGCGTTGCCGCGCGTATGCACGAAGGCAGTCTGATTAAACTCAGTCTCGCCGATCAAAGCCAAACCGTTACCGTGACCCGGGTTTTCCCGTCGCTGGACGCGCTTTCCATGGGCAATGCCGAGGCCGATCTTGATAAAATCCCGTTTGCTTTGCCAAGCGGTGCCCGCGTCAATGGCCGGGTCATTCTGAAACAATGGCCGCGGGCGCTGGTGGTGCCGCGTACGGCGATTTCGCTTGCCCCCGATGGTAAAACGGGAACCGTTTTCAAGATTGTCGATCAACAGGATGATGGTTTGGCCAAACTGCAAAGCGCCAGGGTCACGGTCATCGCCAGCGGACAGGAAGGGATCGCCATCAACGGAGCCGTATCCGCAGGCGATGTCGTTGTCATTGCCCAGGAAACGGAATTATTGAAACTAAAAGACGGCGACCCGGTGACCTTGCAATTCGGGCAGGGGAAATGACGCTATGAAATGGCTTCTTTCCCAAGGTCACGCGATTGTTTCGCTTTACCTTTTGATCATTATTGCCGGTATTTACAGTTATGTATCCATGCCGCTTAATCTTTTTCCCGATGTCAGCCGTCCGGTGGTTTCCGTCGTTGTCCAGTGGCCGAGCGCTGCCGCCGATGACGTCGCCCGCGAAGTCACCCATCCGGTTGAAGTCCGACTGTCGGCCATTGACGGCGTTTACAAAGTTACATCCACATCCCGGGACGAAGTTTCCGCCGTCAAGGTGGAATTCAAATACGGCACCGGTATCGAAGACGCGGCCACCCGTGTCACCACGGAATTGTCCCGGGTCACAGGCACATTGCCGGTGGGCGCCGCTGCCCCGTTGGTGTTTAAAATTACCGAAGCGGCAAAACCGGCGATCACGTTGGCTGTTTCAGCAGCTAAAAATTATGATCTCGATCTCGGACAAATCAGACGAATTGCCGAAAACCCGTTGCGGGATGCGATTTTACGCATAGACGATGTCGCCGAGGCCGAGGTGTTCGGTGGCGATCAACGCCGCGTTGTTGTTGATCTGGATCGCAACCGGCTTGAAGCCTACGGGGTCACGGTCGAAGATGTGGCTTTGGCCCTTGCGCGTTCAAACCTGTCTTTTCCGGCGGGGCTGATTCACCGCGATGGCATGCGGTTTTTATTGACGGCCAAACGATTGGCCGTTTTACCCAATGATCTGGCCGAGATTCTGGTTCCTGTCAAAGGCGGACAGCATGTCCGCGTTCGTGACTTGGGCAATGTCGGCTGGGGGGTGGCCGATCCGACGTCACAGTTTCGCGGCAATATGAAACCGGCGGTCGCGGTTTCGATCCTGCGCGGCGAACAAAGTACGGCGGCGGCAACCATTACGGCTTTTGAAGACGCCCTTCCCGAACTTCGTCAACAGTTTCCCATGCTGGATTTTTCAATTGCCGATACCCAAGGCAGGCTGATCCACCTGACCACGGACAATATGCTGAGCGCCTTGCGCGATGCGATTTTCATGACGTTGGCGGTGATCCTGCTTTTTCTTGGCAACAGCCGGGCGGCTTTTATCACGGCTCTTTCCATTCCTTTCACCTATCTGATTACATTTCTTGTGTTGCGCCTGATCGGTTATGAATTTGATATGGTGACCCTGACGGCGGTGATTATCGCTGTTGGCTTGTTGGCGGATGATGCCATTGTGGTTATCGAAAACATCGAACGCCGCATGCGTGAAACCGGTGATACCGGCATGAATGCGGCGGTTCACGGCACTTCCGAAATTCTTCGCGCCGATGCTTCGGGGACCATTACCACCATTGCCGTGTTGGTGCCGATCATGTTCATTGGCGGATTCCCTGAACAGGTTTTGCGTCCCTTGACGGTGACGCTTGCCATTTCGCTGGCGGCATCATTATTGGTGTCGGTGACGATTATCCCGTTGATGGTGCCGTGGCTGATGGGCTCCGGTCCTAAAACGGATCCATTGGCCTGGTTGTTAAAACCGTTTGATACCTATTTTATTTCACCGGTCAAACGTTTTTACGTCCGTATGGTCGGATTGGCTCTCGAATATCCGGTCCGGGTGCTGATGTTCTTTATCCTGTTGTTTGCGGCATCGGCCCCACAGATGAAAACCCTTGGTCGGGAATTGATGCCGTTGATGGACACCGGGGTCATCAAAGTCAGTTTCGAAGCGGAACCGGGAACGGACACTCGGCGCATGGACGATATTTCAAAAAGTATCGAAGAGGCTCTCAAGGCCGAAGTTCCAGCCAACTGGATACTGAACGTGGCAACAGTCATCGGTGCTGAACCCGGCGTTAAATCCATGGGCGGCGATCAGGTTTTTCAAAAAGGCAGCACGACCATCAACCTTGTTGACCGTTTTAAACGCAACCGCTCGATTTATGATATCGAAGCGGGTTTAAGAAAACGGGTTCATAAAATTCCGGGATTGATTCACGCCAATGTGCTGGAATTCGGAGCGACCCCGCTTTCATCCATTCGTGCCACCGTTGATGTTATGATAACTGGATCTGATCCGCTTATTCTTGATCGTTTGGGTGATGATGTCATGGCCCGCTTGCAAAACGTCCGCGGCTTGACCGGTGTTGAACGCAGTTGGCAAGGCAGGGGCAGCCGTGTCAACCTTGAAATTGATCCGGTCAAGGCTCGGTTGTATGGCATCACCGCTTTGCAGGTCGCCACCCAGGTCGCCGCCCAGGTCAAAGGGACTCTCGGTGGCTCGCTCCGCGTTCCGGGGGAAAATGCCATTCCCGTTTGGGTCCGCCTTCAATCCGGGCAACGGTCCGAAGCCGAACAGATCAGCGCGCTTCCGATCCGCACCGGGGACGGTAACACGGTTCCACTCAGCGCCTTGGCGACGCCCCGTTTTATAACGGCACGGACGGCGGAAACCCATCAACGGATGTTACCAACCATTGATATACTGGGGTACCGGGGTGATATTGATCTGATCCATCTGCATGAAAATGTTGTTGACGCCTTATCGAGCCTTCAGCTTCCGGTCGGGTATTCCATCAGTTATGAAGGGGAATACAAGGAATCGCTGGAATCGTTTCAGCGCCTGACCAAATCGCTGGGGCTGGGGCTGGTGTTGCTGTTTTTGATGCTGATTGTGACTTTCCGTTCGTTTATTGACCCGGTGGCGGTGATGGCGAGCTTGCCATTGGCCATCATCGGTGCCGCGTGGAGTTTGATGATCGTCGGCAAGCATAGCTCACTGCCATCCTTTATGGGGATTATTTTGCTGATGGGGATCGCCGTCAACAATGGCATTTTGCTGATCGATTTTGCCCGCCGCGCCCAACAATCGGGTCAGGATATACGCGCATCTTTGTTGCAGGCCGTTGAGCTTCGGACCCGGCCAATTTTAATGACCGCCGGGGCCGCCGCCATCGGTATGGTTCCGGTTGCCATGGAATGGGCGGTGGGGCTTGAACGATTATCCCCGCTTGCGGTGGTTGCCATCGGCGGCCTTGTCGTTGGCACTTTCCTGACTTTGATCGTGGTGCCGGTGCTTTATTATCTTCTCGAAACCAACTGGCAACGGTTTCAGGCATGGCGTCATACCGACGCGGCCTGACGTGCTGAATAAAAACAAGAACAGAAAATATGCACCGTTCCGGTAATGACGTTTCTTTCTGGTCGGCTGTGGCCATCGGCATTGGTTCCATGGTCGGGGCCGGGATTTTTGCCCTGCTCGGTGAAGCCGGGGCCATTGCATCCAGTGCTGTTTACATTTCCTTTGTTATAGGTGGCGTTATTGCCCTGCTCAGCGGCTATTCCATGGGCCGATTGGGCGCGCGTTTTCCCGCCGCAGGGGGCGTCGTAGAATACCTTGTCCAAGGGTATGGTGTTGGCCGATTTTCAGGTGCCATGAGCGTGATGATGTATATTTCGGCACTGGTTGCGGTCTCGTTGGTGGCGCGGACTTTTGGCTCTTACGCCTATGCCCTGTTCCCATCCGGGATGCCTAAATTTTTGATAGAGGTGTTCTCGGCGGCAATCATTCTTGTTTTTATGGCCATCAATCTTGAAGGTGCCCGGTCCATGGCACGGATGGAAAATCTGGTGGTGTTGATCAAGATGGCGGTTTTGGTCGCCTTTGCTGTCGTCGGACTTTCCTATATCGAACCTGATCGCCTGTCGCCCGGCCATTACCCGCCCATGTCAGCGATTTTGTACAGTGTGGCAGTAACTTTTTTTGCCTATGAAGGCTTTCGCGTCGTTACCAATGCCGCCGAAGATATGCAGGACCCGGCCCGGACTTTACCAAGGGCCATCTTGACCGCCACCCTCATTGTAATGGTTGTTTATGTCGGCATTGCCATTACGGTTTTCGGCAATCTTCCACCGGAACAGGTGATCGCGGCCAAAGATTTTGCCTTGGCCGAGGCCGCGAGGCCGGTATTTGGTACGCTTGGTTTTACCGTTGTCGCCATCACGGCGTTGTTTGCCACGGCTTCTGCTATAAATGCCAGCCTTTATGCTGTCACCAATGTCACCTACCAACTGGCAAAGCTGGGCGAATTGCCTTCAGCTTTTGCCAAACCGATTGCCCACAGCCGTGAAGGGCTGGTGATCAGCTCCGGTTTGATCATTTTTTTGGCTGTTTTATTTGACCTGACTTCAATAGCCGTGATCGGGGCCTTGTCCATGTTGATTATTCACATGGCCGTTCACATCGGTCATTTGCGGATTTTGGATAAAACAGGGGCAAAACCTTCCCTGATCGTGTTGTCCATAATGGCCAATGGGGTGGCAATCGTTCTCGGTGGATATCATCTGGGACTGTCGGAGCCAATGCTTCTGCTCTGGATTGTCGCTTTTTTTGGTCTTGCTTTGATAACCGAACTTGTTCTGCACGGCCTGACCGGACGGAAAATCAAACTGCGTATCAAATCCTGATATCCAAACAAAAAAACCGTTTATATACAGAGACTTGATTGCAAGTCCCGTTTATCTGGAATTTTTTGTCATTTAACTATATATTGGACACATTCGGTGATAGTTCCACGTCACCCCGTGGTTTTTTGTCCTTGTGGGGAAGGCTAATGGTGTTTGAAAACACCGACATACCAACAGACCTGCCGGAAAAGTTACAGGTTTTAATAGATTATTGGCAGGATCAAGTTGACCGGCTGGGCCGTTTGCCCATGCTGGACGAAATCAATTTGATGGATATCTATAAAATTGCTCCGCGGATTTTCATGGCGGACCGGATTGTTTTGGATGACGGCGCGGTCGATTATGTGTGGCGGTATTGGGGCGGCACGCTTTGTCAGTTTGCCGGTGCCGACTTGACAGGAAAACGGCTAAGCCAAACCCACGATGATGCCGCTGTCAACATCGCGCTGGAAAGTTATGGCTGGGCCTTGAAAACCGGTAAACCCCATTATTTTGCCCAGGCCCTTCGCGTCAAGGGCGCCCGTCATGCGGATTGGGATTATCAACGTGTTATTGTGCCCTTGTCGGGCAGATCATCCCCGGGCGGTGAACCTGAGGCCAAGCATATTCTGGGTGTTTATGTGTCCGTCCATGACAGGGATATCCATCAGCATAAGGCCATACGTGATCAAACGGCTTCGTTCCAGATCAGTTGATTTCAGACTGTTTTACAAAGTCATAAAGACATCAAACCGGGTCGATTTGCCAATAATCTGATGGGATGGACGGGGTGTGCTTCCCATAGGGTCTGCCAGCCGGGGCCATTTTAAAACCACCCTGTTTGTGGCCGTTTTCAAGGCGGTCAGCAAAAGTTCCCGGGCGTCATCATCGGTTCCGACAATGTGGCGAAGGATGCGCATTTCCTGTTTTACCAATGCGGATTTTTGCCGTTCCGGGTGCATGGGATCCATATAGACAACATCGGGGGACATGTCTTTCAGCACGTCTTTGGCGTCGCCAAAAATCAACGTCATGCGGTTAATGATGCTTGCCAGATCATCGCTGGATTGGCGGGCCTGATCGAGGCCGTCCGATAACAGGGCATGCATTTCAGGGGATCGTTCTACCAATGTAATTTCGGCACCCAACGCCGCCAGCAAAAAAGCATCCCTGCCAAGCCCGGCTGTGGCATCGACGACAACCGGGTTTTTACCGCCCTTCATGCCGATGGCTTTGGCCAAGGCCTGCCCACGACCGCCACCGGATTTCAAACGGTGACGATGTGAATTGGACGTAAAATCACAAACCAGTCTGGCTGTGGTTAAAGATGGTCGGGCTTGGGACATGGGCCCAACATACAGCAATTGACAACGGTGGAAAAGTCAAATAGCCAAACGCAGGCACCGTTTCAAACCCCGCCGGGACAGACTTCCCGAACGGCCGCTTTCATGGCGTCAACAATGATATCGGCTTCGTCCGTTGTCAGGCACAAAGGCGGGGCAAATCCCAAAATGTCACCTTGTGGCATGGCCCGGGCAATGACGCCCTGTTTAAGCAAAGCGGCTGCGACTTTGGCACCCATGGTCAAGGATGGGTCAAAAAATGTCCGGGTTTCCCGATTTTCCACCAACTCAACGGCCAGCATAAAACCCTCGCCACGGACATCACCGACGTGGACATGATCACCAACGGCTTTTTCCATGGCGCGTTTGAAATAGGCGCCTGTTTCACGGGCATTGGCAACCAGTCCCATACTGTCGATGCATTGCAGATTGGCAACGCCCGCCGCAGCCCCAATGGGATGGGCCGAATAGGTCCAGCCGTGACCAATGGCGCCAAATTCATCGCTCCCTTGTTCCAGAACGTTCCAGACCTTTTCCGAGATAATGGATGCCGACAGCGGGGCGTATGCCGATGTCAATCCCTTTGCCGAGGTGATGATATCGGCTTCGATGTCATAGTGATCAGCGCCAAACATCGAACCCAGACGGCCAAATCCGGTGACGACCTCGTCCAGAATCAAAAGGATATCATATTTTTTCAACACCGACTGGATGGCGGACCAGTACCCCGCGGGCGGCGGCACCAGCCCTCCCGTTCCCAGCACAGGCTCGCCAATAAAAGCGGCGACCGTATCGGGCCCCAGTTTCAGTATCAGGGATTCCAGTTTGCGGGCGCAATCGGCGGAAAATTCCTGCTCGCTCATGGCCCAATCGTCGCGGCGGAAATAATAGGGTGCCTCGGTGTGGACCACATGATCCAGCGGCAAATCAAATTTTTTGTGGAAAAGTTCCAACCCGGTCAATGATCCGGTCATCAGTCCGGAACCATGATAGCCGCGCCAGCGTGAAATGATTTTCTTTTTCTCGGGACGGCCAAGAATGTTGTTGTAGTACCATACCAGTTTGATGTTGGTTTCATTGGCGTCGGAACCGGAAAGACCGAAATAGACCTTGCTCATGTTTTCAGGAGCCCGGTCGAGAACCATTTTTGCCAATGTTACCGAGGCTTCCGTCCCGTGGCCCACATAGGCATGATAGTAAGCCAGTTCACGGGCCTGTTTTGCGATGGCGTCTGCAATATCCTGTCGACCATAGCCGACGTTGACGCAGTAAAGTCCGGCAAAGGCGTCAAGAAAACGGTTGTCATTGCGGTCGGTGATGTAAACCCCTTCGCCGCCGGTAACGATGCGGTTTTGTATGTCGCCTCTGGCAAATTGCGCAAGATGGGTCGAGGGATGAAAGAAATTCTCCCGGTCCCATTGGTCGAGTTGGTCATTTTTCAACATGGTTGATTTCCTGATATTGCAGCGGCCACCCCGGGGCGGGGCAAGACCTGTTTTAAACAGGAAAATAGGCCTTTACGGACAGAGAGTGCTTTTGAATTCAGAGGTAATATCCGGGATTTTCTCTGTTTGTGATGTGAAAACCGGAGAAAGTCACTGACCGCAAAGCAGCGCCAATGGAAGCCCGGTCGAACCTTTGACGGGTTTGGTAACCACATAGGTATAATATCGCTTCAATCCGGTGTCGGCTTGCAACAATCCGTCAACCAGATTTTGGTAGGCTTCGACATCCTTGCAGGCGAATTTGAGAATGTAATCAATACCGCCACCAACGGCCCAGCATTCAATGACTTGCGGAATGTTTTTGACCGCCCGTTCGAAACGCTCAAAATCCCGGGCCTGATGGCTGGTGATTTCCGCCTGCATGAAAAACAGACAATGAGGCTCAAGAATTTTTGCAGAAATACGGGCCCCGTACCCTTCGATAACGCCGCCGTCTTCGAGTTTTTTCAATCTTTCCCAGCACGGTGTCGGCGACAGATTGACCCGCCTTGCCAGTTCGGTTTTTGTAATGCGGCCTTCGCTTTGCAACACCGACAGAATTTTCAGATCCCGGTCATCAAGTTTCATCAATCTATACCTTTTTGGCAATGACGCCGACGATGTCGCCGATGTCGATCAGCCCGGGAAAATGACGGGCGGTAAAAATACCATCCATCAAAGAGCGGTATTCTTTTGGCTTGTTCCCAGTGCGCGTGGTTTCGTGGACACGGGCGATAAGCTGTCCGTTTTTGACCTCTTCACCAAGTTCGACACAGGGTTCAAACAGGCCCGCCTGTTGACACGTCACAAAGCAACGATGATCGGGCATATCCAGATCAATACTGTCATTCATCATCATTGCGCCGGTCATCACTCCGGCATGTTTGAGGACATTGGTGATGCCTTTTTTGGCGATGGCAACGCTTGAAGACCGGGCCGTGCCTCCGCCGCCAAGTTCCGTTGAAATAAACACCTTGCCCGCTTCTTCGGCGGCGGTGTCATACATGCCGGTGGCATCAATTTCCAGCAGCATCAACGAATATGGCGCATTGAAAGCCTTCATGGCGGCGACGCAGCGCGCCTGCTGGTTCCTGTCATCAAGAATATGGGCGGCGCAGAATGGGACAAAATCAAGGCTCTTGCCGCCGGAATGGATATCAACCACAAAATCGGCCATGGGCAACAGTGTGCGCTGGAAATAATCGGCAATTTTTTCCGTTACGGTACCTTCCGGATTGCCGGGGAAAACCCGGTTCATGTTGCCGCTGTCAATGGGCGACGTTCTTGTCGCCGACCGGAACGCCGGATAGTTCATGGCCGGAACGATAATGACGCGCCCGGATATTTCATCGGCTCTGATTTCCTCCGCCATGGTGAAAAGGGCGACCGGGCCTTCGTATTCGTCACCATGGTTGCCGCCTGAAAGCAAAACCGTCGGCCCGTCTCCGTTTTTGATCACCGTGACCGGAATCATGATCGATCCCCAGGCCGAGCGGTCACTGGAATGGGGCAGTTTGAGAAAGCCGTGCTGTACACCCTGTTTTTCAAAATCAACGGTCGGTGAAATCGGATTTTTGCGCAACGGTTTAATCCTTGAGAAAGATTTTTTACGAAAGAGCGGATAATACACTCCGGTTTTTGACAATAGCCTAATCTTTTAAAACAGCAACCAGGGCATTGGCAATGTCTTCGCAGCGAGGCCGGCTTCATCCCGAGCCCATTTATGCAGTGTGTCAAAACAGCCGTGCCGTTTGCAACATTGCAATTGCTGTTGGCTGGCGGTTATGTTGTGATTTTCTTATGGACCCTGGTAACTTCTGAACCCTGGTATAAGGCCGGAACCTATGAATGATAGAATCGAGCCATCCATTTTTGACGAAGTGATCGACCGCCAACAGGTCCCGGCGTTAAAATCACACCCCATTGTCATTGGCAAAAATGCCAAAACATTATTCGCAGCCGGTGTTGCCGACATGGATTTCAAAGCTCCGCCTGTTGTTTTACGGGCTTTGCAGGAACGACTTGACCATGGCGTGTTTGGCTATGAAACTGTGCCGGGCGGGTTGATGCCGGCTTTGGGTGCATGGCTGACGGGGCGGCATAACTGGAACGTTGACACGGGTCATATCCTGCGCGCCCCCAATATTTTAAATGCCCTTGCCATTGCCGCATCGGTTTTCACGGACGAAGGCGACGGCATCATTGTTCAGCCCCCGGTGTTTTTTGATTTTTTCGATATCATCGATGAAAACAAACGTGCGTTGATCCGTAATCCGCTGATTATTGAAAACGGTCGCTACCGCATGGATTTTGCCGACCTAGAAGACAAAGCCAAATCCGCGCGTACAAAAATGATTTACCTTTGCAACCCGCACAATCCCGTTGGCCGGGTCTGGACAGCGGATGAATTGCGCACGTTGGGGGATATCTGCATGCGCCATGATGTTCTGGTTGTGTCAGATGAAATACACGGCGATATAACGTATCCAGGATTTGAATACACACCGTTTGCATCGTTGGGTGATGAATACGCCGATCATTGCATAACCTTTGTATCGCCAGCGAAAAGTTTCAATATTGCCTCTGTGTGTTCGGCGTTTACGGTGATTGCCAATGATCACATGCGGGCGCAGTTCCAGACCGAGAACAGCCGTTTGACGGTTAATAAAAACAACGCCTTTTCCAGTGTCGCCATGGAAGCGGCTTACCGGGATGGCGGGCCATGGCTGGATGCGGTACGGGTGTATCTTGAAGACAACGTAAATCTGGTGCGGAACCGGTTACGGCAACTGCCTGAAATCCGGATGACCGAACCCGAGGGCACGTTTCTTTTGTGGCTGGATTTCAGGGCGCTGAATTTAAGTCCCGATGACTTGATCCCGTTTCTCAGGCAAAAAGCCAAATGGGCGGTGACCAACGGGCATTCTTTTGGCAATGAAGGTGACGGTTTTATCCGCCTTAATATCGCCTGTCCCAAATCCAGGTTAAATGCGGCGTTGGATCAGCTTGAAAATGCCCTTGCATAGCTTGGCCAAAGAAGGCCAAAGTCGTCTTCCGTTTCAAGATAAAGACGGGACTTTGTGCGCTACATCGCTATCCCTTCTTTTTCAAGGCGCTGTTTGATTTTCACCAGGGACCTGTAAGTGACGGACAGTCCCCATTTTTGTCCAACCATCATCGAGCCTTGTATCAGTTGCGGCATGATGGCAATGGATTTCCTGCCCGTTGGGGTTTGATAAAAGGCGATGATGTCTTTGATTTCCTGACCCGTGAAAGCTTTGTCATACAACACAGTAACGGCCTGCATAAATTCCGGCATTGAAGTCTTGAACTCAGCACGTAATGTGTCACTGATAATTTTTTCAGCTTTCGCTTTCTTTCCAACGGATTTTGTCTGTATTTTTTGACTGATTTGCGGAATCACGGCATTAAGCATTTGCGTGGCTATTTTTTCGCTACCCGTAATTTGCAGCAAGAATTCGATGTCTTTTGCTTTTTCCGCGTCAATAGCAGCGGTGGTTTGCTGTTGACCATAGGCAAGGTTGCCTGAAAAAATTGCCAGCATTACAAAAACGCCCACGGTGAAATTTCGCATTGCCAACATTCGGCCACCCTTTCAAGTTATATTGATGTTTCTAAATACACCATATACTTAAAAATGATTTAACAGAAGTCTTATTTCCAGTAAGGGTCGAAATATAAAAAATAAATCTATAGCCGTTTCTTGCCGGAACGATTTGCGCAAAACAGCTATAGATTTGGAATGGTTTTTCTTATTTCAAACGGGCGCGGATACCGGCGCCATAGGCGGCGTCGGCTTGATCAAAATAGCTCAATTGACGCTCGATGATATCTTTGGGCACACCGGCCATGGCGTCGGCGATGGTCTCCATCAAACGGTCCTGTTCGTCTTTGGGCATGATCCGGAACAGGTTTCCGGCCTGAGTGAAATCATCGTTGCCTTCCCGGTGGTCATAACGATCGGCCATACCGTCGATCGCCAATGGCGGTTCTTTGACATCCGGATTTTCAATGGGGCCGGACATGCTGTTGGGCTGATAATTGACCGCACCGCCGCTGTTGTCGTCAAAGCGCATGGCCCCGTCGCGCTGATAATTATGCACCGGACATTTGGGGGCGTTGACGGGTAACAATTGGTGGTTGGCGCCGACGCGGTAACGTTGGGCATCACCGTATGACAAAATCCGCATCTGTAACATCTTGTCGGGGCTGTGGCCGATGCCGGGGACTACATTGGCAGGGGTAAAGGCGGCCTGTTCAACTTCGGCAAAATAATTTTCCGGATTGCGGTTCAATTCCATGGTGCCGACCGTGATCAGCGGGAATTGATCATGGGGCCAGACTTTGGTCAGATCAAACGGATTGAATTCCGTTTTCAGTGACTGGGCTTCGGTCATGATCTGGACCTTCAGGGTCCATTTCGGGAAATCGCGCTGATCAATGGCGGTGATCAGATCACGCTGATGACTTTCCCGGTCGGTTGCGATGACATTCGCCGCTTCGTCATTGCTATGAGTGGCCTGACCCTGACAGGTTTTGAAGTGAAATTTAACATAGACCCGTTCGCCGTCATCATTGATCAGGCTATAGGTGTGGGAACCATAGCCATTCATATGCCGGTACGTTTTCGGCAAACCCCGGTCTGACATCAAAATGGTGATCTGATGCAAGGCTTCGGGGCTGTGTGACCAGAAATCCCACTGCATGGTGGCGTCGCGTAAATTGGTGCGCGGATCGCGTTTTTGCGAATGGATAAAGTCCATGAATTTATAAGGGTCACGGATAAAAAACACCGGTGTGTTGTTGCCGACGATATCCCAGTTGCCGTCTTCGGTATAGAACTTCATGGCAAAACCGCGGACATCGCGTTCGGCGTCGGCCGCACCTTTTTCACCGGCGACGGTTGAAAAGCGAACGAAGCAATCGGTTTTTTTGCCGACTTCGAAAACTTTGGCCTTGGTGTATTTTGTAATATCGCCCGTTATGGTCAAGGTGCCATACGCCCCTGAACCTTTGGCGTGAACAATCCGCTCCGGGATGCGTTCGCGGTTAAAATGGGCGTGCTTTTCAAACAGTTGCCAGTCCTGGGCCAATAATGGGCCGCGCGGCCCTGCGGTCAGACTGTTCTGGTTATCGGCCACGGGGGCACCGTTGGCGGTGGTCATGATCGGGCATTCAGACATGGTATGGTCTCCTTTTGTTGCAAGAATTAAAAGCGTGGAAAAAATCGATAAACAATTCGGTCATGGTTTTTCCTTTGGTTGATGCTGCGTCGTGGACACAAGGTAGACAACAAATTAAATCGATTCCAACGAATAAAACTTGTTATAATAATCGTTAAAATCACTTAATTAAAAAAAGTGGACAATCTATCTGTTCTGTTTTCCGTGGTTTGGTTGTGAAAAAATGAGTGCCTCTTCAGGGCGGGAAGTTTCCGATGGCTTGGTTGTTTCAATTGCCGGAATTTGCCGCGTTTGATGTTCAATGAAATGCACGGCTCGTTTTCCCTGTATGTTCATTTTCTTTTGTGCCGCAGAGGTTAGCGGGACCCTTGTTGTGACCTAAAAGCACGAGATTTTTTTGTTAAATTAGCTTGACAAGCAAATGATAATCATTCTTAATTGCACTTAAAGCACATCTATGCAAAACAAACATCCACGCAACACAAAGGAGGCGCATACCATGGCCGAGATAACGACGATGACTGTTGTTCAAGCCGCATTGATTTTATTCCGCGAAGGCGCCGAGGCTTTATTGATCATTGCCGCCCTTGTGGCCTATCTGACCCGTATTGGCGCGCCGGAAAAAGCCCGCGTACTTTATTCCGGATTATGGCTGGCCGTGGCCGCCAGTATTTTACTGGCCTGGGTTTTCTGGACGGTATTTGGTGGCGAACACGATGACCTTGTCGAAGGCGTGACACTGGTTTTTGCATCCGCCATGTTGCTCTATGTCAGCGGCTGGCTGTATGGCAAAAGCGATCAACGGGCTTGGCAGGGGTTCCTTAAAAATCAGGTCGATCAGGCGTCCCGCGTGGGTGCCGGTATGTTTTCACTGGCCGCGGTTGCTTTTCTGGCGGTGTTCCGTGAAGGCGCGGAAACGACGCTTTTCCTCCATGCGCTGGCACTGGACAGCGGCGGCTGGGGATTAAGCATGATCGCCGGCATTGCCCTTGGGTCTGTGACTTTGTTTGTGATGTTCGCCATTGTCAAATCAATGGCCGTGCGTTTGCCGTTGAAACCGTTTTTTACGGTGACCGCCGGTTTCCTGTTTGTGATGGGCATTTTGTTTGCCGGACAAAGCGTACAGGAATTTCAGGAAATGGGCTGGCTTTCCTATAACGACGCCCCGGTTCCGGACGGGTTGGTGGAAATGGGCATCAGCGCCAGTTGGGAAGGTTTCGCCTTGCAGCTATCCATCCTGCTGATTGGCGGCTTCGTGTTGTGGCTGACAACAAACAGAAAAGCCGCCAAAGCCAAACAGGACCTGATCCATGCGGAAAGTCATTGACCCCGCAAGCCCGCTGGTGTGAACGCTTGCATGTTCTGGGTTAAGGAAGAAAACCTATATTCGGAATGGATCAAATATCAGGGCGCGCCATATGCGGCAATAAAGAATTGCCCTTTAATGTGACCACAAAGAGCGTGGCTGACAATGGTCAAGCACAAATGGGAAAATGGTGGGCGCGACAGGGATTGAACCTGTGACCCCTGCCGTGTGAAGGCAGTGCTCTCCCGCTGAGCTACGCGCCCGTTTTCTGTTTACCCGCGACATATATAAAGCGGTGCATGCGCTGTCAAGCAAGGCGCATGACGTTTATGCCATCAGTTCAGCCAGCGCCCGGTCCAGTTCATCAAAACCGTCAATCATGATGTCCGCGCCCAGTTCGGCGCCGGGGATGCGGGTATAGCCATAGGACATGACAATGACCGGAACGCCGGAATTTCTGGCAACGGCCACATCATTGGCGTTATCGCCGACCATCACGGCGTGATCTCTGCTGACGTTCAGTTGTTCCAATGCGGCCCCTAAATGACGACCGTCCGGTTTGCGGATACCCGGTAATGTATCGCCGCCAACGATGGTTTTGAAAAATCCCGCCAAGCCGAATTCATTGGCGATTTGCCGGGCCGGGGCATAGGGTTTGTTGGTGCAGACGCCCAATTTGATGTCTTGATCCTGCAAGCGCTGCAAGGCATCCGTCACCCCCGGATACAAAGTCGTTAATGTCGTTGCATCCTTGTCATAAATTTCCAAATAGCGTTCAACCATTTGTTCCATAATCCCGGCATCCGGAATATCACCCGTTGCGGCAAAACCGCGTTCAACCAGTTTGGGCACGCCATCCCCGATCATCATTTTCACCTGATGCAAGGTCACGCTGTCCCGATTCTGTTGATTGAGCAAAATATTCAAAGCCGCGTGCAAATCAGGCGCGCTGTCAATCAACGTTCCGTCGAGATCAAAAACAACGGCTTTTAACGGGCTTGGACTGGATAAAGAGGAATTATTTTTCATTGCAGGAAACCGAAACAATCTTTTATTTGGACCAGGGTCCATACTCATTTAATTTATCCATTCTGCGCGTGCAGATTTATTCCCTGAACAGGAAAAAGGAAGCAGGAAATGTGGTGCATTTTCAAAGCCTTTTGACGTATTCAGGGGACAAATATGTCGCGCCCGAAAGGGTTTGCAAAACAAACGATTTATTCTGAATGAAACATTCTTGAATATGCTGTACATGTCCTGCGATTGTTTCATTAGCCTAAATCACTTGTTTTGCAAACAGAATTGCATAAATTGAATGAGTCTGGACCCTAGGGGATACGCTGTGGCACATTCGCCAGGGAATTTGAACGTTTAATAGGTAGCCGAACTTTTACCGATGACCAAGAAAAAACATAACCACAATCATTCACAAAAGCCTTTCGCCGCCATTGTTCTGGCCGCCGGCCGGGGCACACGGATGAAATCGGACATGCCGAAAGTCCTGCACCCTATCGCCGGGCGGGCGATGATTTCATACCTGTTGGCGAGCGTTGATGAATTATCCCCGTCCCGCACCATCGTCGTTGTTGGCCCGGATATGGACGTTGTCAAACAAACCGTCGCCCCGGCCAGCATAGCGGTTCAGGAACAGCCCCTGGGAACGGGGAACGCTGTCGCTTGTGCCTTGCAGAAACTGGGCGACTTTGACGGCAACGTTTTGATACTGTTTGGCGCGGATCCGTTAATCCGGCCCGAAACCATGCACGACTTGCTGGATAAACGGGATGCCTCCCACGCCGTCGCCGTGCTCGGGTTTCGTCCCGATGATGCCGGGGCCTATGGCCGTTTGCTGGTTGATGATCACGGCCGGCTTGACGCCATTGTCGAGGCCAAAGACGCCACCCCGGAGCAACTTCGCATCCCTTATTGCAATTCCGGCGTGATGGCCGTTGACGGCGCGTTGTTGCCGGAACTGATCGCAAAACTGAAAAACGACAATGCCAAGTCAGAATATTATTTAACGGATATTATTGCATTGGCCCGTGCAAGCGGTCATTCATGCACATGGATGGAAGGCGATGCCAATGAATTGATCGGCGTTGACAGCCGTCATGATCTGGCCCTCACCGAGGGTTTGCTGCAAACCCGCTTGCGCGAAAACGCGATGATGAACGGTGCCACCCTGATCGCACCGGAAACGGTATATTTCAGCTTTGATACGGAACTGGGCCGGGATGTGGTTATCGAACCGCATGTGGTTTTCGGTAGCGGTGTAAAAATTGCGGACGGCGTAACGGTGAAGAGTTTCAGTCATATCGAAGGGGCTACAATTGAAAACGGCGCGACCATTGGCCCCTATGCCCGGCTTCGCCCCGGAGCGGATATCGGGGTGAATTCAAAAATCGGCAATTTTGTTGAAATCAAAAATGCCCGTCTGGACAAAGGGGCCAAGGTCAGCCACCTGTCCTATATCGGGGATGCCTTTATCGGAACAAATGCCAACATCGGTGCCGGGACCATTACCTGTAATTATGACGGTTTTTCCAAATCAAAAACGACCATTGGTGCGGGCGCGTTTATCGGATCGAACACGGCCCTTGTGGCACCAGTCAGCGTTGGCGACGGGGCCATTGTCGGGGCCGGAAGCGTGATCTCCAAAAACGTTGACAGGGATGCGCTGGCTGTCACGAGGGCTCAGCAAAAACAGGTCAGTGGCTGGGCTGAAAAGTTCCGGGACAAACAGACAAAACAGAAAAAGGATTAACCCTGTATGTGCGGGATTATCGGTATTGTCGGCAAACAAAATGCGGCGGAGCCTTTGCTGGGCGGTTTGCAAAGACTGGAATACAGAGGCTACGATTCCGCCGGTATTGCCACCATTGATGGTGGCCGCATTGACCGTCGCCGGGCCGAAGGCAAGCTCGGAAATCTGGCCGAACTTTTAAAACAAAACCCGCTTTCCGGCACCACCGGGATCGGTCATACCCGCTGGGCAACCCACGGCGTTGCCAACGAAACCAACGCTCACCCCCATGCCACCGATCAGGTTGCCCTGGTCCACAACGGCATCATTGAAAATTTTCAGGGCTTGCGAAGCCAACTGGCGGACGGCGGAAAAAATATGGCGTCCGATACGGACACCGAAGTTGTCGTTCATTTGATGACACAAAAAATCAATGCCGGGATGGATGCGGTGGATGCGGTCCGTGAAACCCTGCAAATGCTCGAAGGCGCGTTTGCGTTGGCGATTATTTTTGCCGCTGATAAAAACGTGATGATCGGGGCCCGCCGTGGCAGCCCGCTGGCCGTTGGTTTTGGCGATGGTGAAATGTTTTTGGGCTCCGACGCATTGGCACTGGCGCCGTTGACCAAACGCATCATGTATCTTGAAGATGGCGACTGGGTAGTGCTGTGTGACGGTTCGGCGCAGGTTTTTGATGAAAACAACACGCCCGTGAACAGGAAAATTGTTTTGACCGAATTGTCCGGCGCGCGCATCGGCAAGGACGGTTACCGTCATTACATGCAAAAAGAAATATTTGAACAGCCGCAAGTCATTGGCGATACATTGCAATCCTATATCAATGCCCGGGATCGCAGTGTGACGTTTGAGCATCTGGGCATCAATGCCAAAACCATTTCAAAACTGACACTGATCGCCTGCGGTACTTCCTATTATGCCTGTCTGGTTGCCAAATATTGGCTTGAAAGCATTGCCCGCATTGCGGTCGAGGTCGATATCGCCTCTGAATTCCGTTACCGCGAAGCGCCGATGGAAAAAAACGGCGCGGCCTTGTTCATATCGCAATCCGGGGAAACGGTCGATACGCTGGCGGCCTTGCGTTACGCCAAGGATCAGGGACAGAAAATCATTTCCATCGTCAATGTGCCGGAAAGCTCCATCGCCCGGGAATCGGATGTGGTGTTGCGGGCCAAGGCCGGGCCTGAAATCGGCGTCGCTTCGACCAAGGCGTTTACCACACAGTTGACGGTATTGGCCTGTCTCTGTCTGTTCATGGCCAAACAGCGCGGTGAAATCGATGACGCCCGGCAGGCGCAACTGGTCGGGGCCTTGACCGAAGTGCCGTCCCGGGCGCAGGAAATTCTCAAACACGATGATGCCTTGAAAATCATTGCCAACGACATGGTGGATGCCAGAGACGTTCTTTATCTGGGTCGGGGCACCAGCTACGCCATTGCTCTGGAAGGGGCGCTGAAGCTGAAAGAAATATCCTATATCCATGCCGAAGGCTACGCCGCCGGTGAAATGAAACACGGCCCCATCGCCCTGATTGACGAAGACGTGCCGGTGATTGCACTGGCCCCGGGGGATGCTCTGTTTGATAAAACCCAGTCCAATATTCAGGAAGTGATGGCCCGCGGTGGCCGGGTGATTGTTTTTACCGACAAAGCCGGAAGCGTTAAATTTGCAGACGCGCCTTGGGCGACGGTGGTTTTGCCGGATGTGGATGCTTTCGTCCAGCCGATTTTATACGCCTTGCCGGTACAAATTCTGGCCTATCATGTGGCGGTACTGAAAGGCACCGATGTGGACCAGCCCCGCAATCTGGCAAAAAGCGTCACGGTGGAGTAAGGTTGGCCTCATAAAATCAGGATAATATCAGGCAAAGGAAACCCCATGAAAATTTTTATCCCCTTTGTATTGTTGGCAGGCTTGTTAATCGCCCCGACTGTGTTTGCACAAGAAACGAAAACCTCGGCGGAATGCGCCAAGGCATTTGATCAGTGTCAGCAAACGTGCAACGCAAACAACCCCGGTGACAGCGCGACCAAAGCCGCCTGTCTGGCACGCTGTTCGGCGGACTATGCCGCCTGTGACGCCGCGGCGGCCTACCAGAAAGCCAAGCCGTGGATTGAACAACAGGCCGACAAGGCCAAAAAATTCTGGGACGAGTTGATGAAACCGGCTCCCGAAACGCCGGTCAAAGACGGCAAAGACAAAAGCATTTGAATAATCCTGAAAGAACCGAGGTATTTTGACATGAAACACACCGGAAGCTGTCTGTGCGGGGCGGTGACGTACCATGCCCAAAATCCCGTTGTGGAAACCAGTGCGTGTCATTGCGAAATGTGCCGGCGCTGGGCAGGGGGGCCTTTTTTTGGCACCGCAGCCGTCGAAAATGTCGTTTTTTCCGGCGAAGAGCATATTGCCCATTATCGTTCTTCCGACTGGGCAGAGCGGGCATTCTGTAAAAAATGCGGCTCCGGACTTTATTTTCGCATGGTTGACAGCGGTCATTTGTTTCTGGCAACGGGGACATTGGATGATCCATCCGCAATAAAATTGGTCCGGGAAGTTTTTATTGATGAAAAGCCGGAATATTACAGTTTCTCAAGTGGGGCCAAAAAAATGACGGGCAAAGAAATGTTTGCCATGTACGCACCGCCGGAGAAAACCTGAAAAGGTTGCATATCTTCCCGATAAATATTTGTCAGGACCGGAAAAATGACCCGCCGTACAACAGAAAATTTTTATGCGGACCTGGACGGTTTTGAAGAATTTTCCGGGATTACGGACTTGTCCCTGTACCGGCCATTGCCCGAAGACTGGTGTATTGTCACAGCCGATATTCGCGGCTCGACCAAGGCCATCAAAGAAGGCCGTTATAAAGACGTCAATATGATGGGCGCGGCCTGTATTGCCGCCGTGATCAATGCGGTTCCGGAATGCAGTCTGCCTTATGTATTTGGCGGTGACGGGGCCACATTGGCCGCGCCTTTGTCAAAAACCGCTGTGATCCGGGAAGCACTGGCCGCGTCCCGGCAATTATCCCTGCAACAATTCGGACTGGAACTGCGCGCCGGGATCGTGCCTTTGGCCGATATCAAAAAAGCCGGTGCCAGCGTTCTCGTTGCCAAACTCAGGCTCAGCCCCGGCAACGCCATGGCCATGTTCTCGGGCGGCGGTGTGCAAATGGTCGATGGCCTGATCAAAGCCGGTGGCGATGATGGCCCTTACGCCATTCCTTTGCCGGAAAAAGAGACAACGCCTGATCTCGAAGGTTTGTCATGCCGGTGGGAGCCTTTGAAATCCTGTCGCGGCGTAATGATGAGCATGCTGATCTACGCTATGGCCGATGATGACGATGAAAAAGCGAAAATTTACCGCCATGTTATTGACGGCGTCGCCGGAATTTTAAAATCCGGTTTGTCCAACAGCCCGGTCAGTGCCGATAACATGATTTTCAAATGGCCGTCCGAAGGCATTCGCAAAGAAAGCAAACTTTATGCGCGTTCCAACAAACGATGGATCCGTATTTTGCGCCTTTATATAACGAGCTTTATCCAGTTTATCCTTGAAAAATTCGATTTGTCGGCGGCCGGGTACAACGCGCCCCAATACCGCCAACAATTACGCGCCAATACGGATTTCAGGCGCTTTGACGATATGTTGCGGATGATTTTGGATTGCCCCAAAGATAAAGCCGATGAAATCGAGGCGTTTTTTGAACAACTTCATGACCAAGGTAAACTGGCTTTTGGTACCCACCGTTCCGATCACGCATTAATGACCTGTTTGGTGTTTTCCCTGACCAAGGGGGAACACATCCACTTTATCGATGGATCGGACGGCGGTTTTGCCGTCGCCGCCATCCAGTTAAAAGCGCAACTGCAATCGGCCCCGGCACAGGTTTGACACCGTCAACGTCAAAAGTGTTCCCTATGTTTTGGAACCATTCTGCACCCTATGTCTCTGTGCGACTTGAGAGACAGGGATTCGAACCTTGGGTAGGTTTTCGGGACCATCGTATTATCGTATTGATCAGGCAGTTGTGTAAAATAAACTATAATTTGCTTCCAAACTCATCTATCCCTAAGAAGCACTTGTTTTATTTATTGTATAAAACGTTTAAGGAGAAACGATTTATGGCTTTCCCTCCATTACCTGATGCGCACGGCATCGCCGTTCTCTTACTGGTCGTTGGTGCTTTTGTTTTATTTACACGGGAAGACGTTCCTTTGGAAACGTCCAGTTTGAGTGTTTTGGTTGTTTTGTTGCTGGGCTTTGAATTATTTCCCTACACAGCCGAAGGTAAACAACTCCATGCCATAGATTTTTTTAGCGGCTTTGGCCATGAAGCGCTGATCGCCGTATGTGCGCTTATGATTGCCGGTCAAGGATTGGTGCGCACAGGGGCGCTTGAACCTCTGGGGCGGTCTTTGGCTAAACTATGGAGCGTTAGTCCGTCCATTTCTTTGTTGTTAACATTAGTCGTTAGCGGCGCATTGAGCGCTTTTGTCAACAACGTTCCCATCGTGGTGTTATTGCTTCCTATTTTGATCAGTATCGCACACCGTACAGGAAGTTCACCTTCCGGTCTATTGATGCCTATGGGCTTCGCTACCCTTGTTGGTGGCATGAGTACGACGATTGGGACTTCAACCAACCTTTTGGTGGTCTCGGTCGCAGCGGACCTAGGCCTGCCCCGATTTAGCATGTTTGCCTTCATGATACCTGCCGTGATCGCAGCAAGTGGCGCGGTTATTTTTTTATGGCTCGTGGCCCCACGAATCCTGCCAGCGAGAGAAACCCCGCTAGGCGATATGTCGCCACGTGTTTTCACCGGGCATTTGCATGTAAACGAGGATGGTTTCGCTAATGGAAAGACCTTATCAGCCGTACAGGAAAAAGCAGGTGGCAAGCTTAAGGTGTCCGGGATTTACCGCGATGACGATAAAGTTCTGACCCCGCTTCAAGATTTTATCCTGCGGCCGGGAGATAGATTGGGGGTTCAAGATACACCAGAGAATTTGAAAGAGTTCGAACAACTGCTGGGCATGAGCCTCTATGGTGGAGATGATACGCTGATTGATGAGGATCATCCGCTAAGCGCCGAGGGACAACAGATTGCTGAAATCATCGTTACGCAAGGCTCGTTGCTTGATGGTGTAACGTTATCTCAAGTGCGCTTTGCTGAATCGCAACACTTGATGATTCTCGCGTTGCATCGCGCCGGTTCTGTCACCCGTGTCCTGCACGAAGATGTTGGCGACATCCGGTTGCGTGTCGGAGATGTTCTCCTTGTTCAAGGTACGCAGGAGCGGATATCGGAAGTGAAGCGAGCCGGGGAAGTTTTGGTTCTTGATGCAACTTCAGACCTGCCACACACCCGTCGCGCCCCATTGGCTTTGATCATTATGGCCGGAGTTATCATTGTCGCGGCATTGGGTATCGCGCCCATTGCGATCAGTGCTGTTAGTGGAGTGTTGCTAATGATTATCTTGCGCTGTATCAGTTGGCACGATGCAGCACAGGCACTGAGCACACAAGTTATTTTGATCGTTGTCGCCAGTTTGGCTTTGGGCGCGGCGTTGCTTAAAACCGGAGGTGCGGATTACCTCGCCCAGGTGTTTCTGGCGCTTACATCCGGTAGTTCCCCAGCGATGCTGTTATCGGGACTTATGCTGGTGATGGCGGTTCTGACCAATATCGTTTCCAACAATGCCGCAGCCATTATCGGCACCCCCATCGCAGTCAACATAGCCCTGCAACTTGAGCTCCCTGCGGAACCGTTTGTGCTGGCCGTTTTATTTGGCGCGAATATGAGCTATGCTACCCCCATGGCGTATAAAACGAATCTGTTGGTTATGAACGCCGGAGGGTATCGTTTTATGGATTTTGTTAAAATTGGTATTCCGCTGACCGCGATTGTTTGGCTGGTGTTGAGTTTCCTGCTACCAAAAATGTATGGGTTTTAGTTGGTAAGCTCTACTTTCAACGGCCTACATCTCTTTGGTGTTCCTGCTTGAAGTATGGATAATACATCAAAAAATATGGCCAGGTACAAAATTGCAAAACATCTTTCAGACGGACTGATTATCGTTCTTCAGCCGGGCAAAGAAATATTTGCTATGCATGAACCGTTGGAAAAACCTGAAAAAGTTGCATATCTCTCCGATAAATCTTTATCAGGAACAGGTATTTCTGCATGGCAACAGCAACAAGAAGCCGGTTTATGCAGTGTGATAGGTCAGTAACATAACAGCCCTAATTCTGCTCCCAATCATCCTGGAATATATCGACTGTATCAGCCGCCGCACCCGGATCATCGACGCGGGCAATATTGAAAATACCATCGCCCTGATTGACGTTGGGCAGGTTGTTCCGTCCGATCACTATGCCACTTGCCGGGCACTCTATGGGGAATTGGCTGTCACCAAAGGGGCTGGCAATAATACCGAGAGACTCCCCCTTGGAAACTTGCGCCCCAAGTTTTGACTTGGCCCGGAAAATTCCTCCTTCCGGCGCTCTTACCCAAATACTGCTTCGAGAAATGACCGGTTCGGCAGGGGCTTCATCGCGGCGGCGTTGCCGGATCATACCCAAGTCCCCCATTACCCGTATGATGCCTTTTACCCCCGCCCGTATGGCGACTTCGTCGAAACGCAACGCTTCGCCTGATTCATAGACTAAAAAAGGAATGCCGGCGTCCATTGCCGATTTACGCAAGGACCCATCACGCAATGCAGCGTTAAGCACAACCGGAACACCAAAGCTCATCGCCATTTGGTGAACCTCGGGGTTAGAAAGATTACAGCGAATCTGAGGAAAGTTTGAACGATGAATAGCCGCCGTATGCAGATCGATTCCGTGTGTGGCCCTTGTGACGATTTCACTCATATAAAGATGGGCCAGCCTTGCCGCCAACGAACCGGTAGGGGATCCCGGAAAACTCCTGTTCAGGTCTCTTCTATCAGGCAAGTAACGCGTATTCGTAAGAAAACCATAGACGTTGACGATGGGGACCGCAATCAAGGTTCCGGCCAAATGTTTAATCGATGAATGGCGCAAAATGCGACGGATAATTTCCACCCCGTTTACTTCATCGCCATGGACAGCGGCGTTGATGAGTAGCGTTGGCCCCGCTTTCCTTCCGTGTACAATCTGGGTCGTCAGTGTGATGGGCGTATGATCAGAAAGCAGACTCAACGGCAAATCAACGGTTGCCCGCGTTCCCGGCTCTATGACGGTTCCGCCAAGGGTGTACGGTTCGCGATTTGACTTAACCACGTCCGCGTGTCCTTGTTTTGCCGGGTGCTGCGTTGAATTCGATAAAATTGATGATTTTACTCGCGACATCAATGCCTGTAGCCTTCTCGACGCCTTCGAGACCCGGAGATGAATTGACCTCCATCACCACGGGGCCGTGGTTGGATCGCAACAAATCTACGCCACAAACGTTAAGCCCCATAATTTTCGCTGCCGACACGGCTGTTTGACGTTCGGCCGGGGAAATCTTGATAGCCTCTGCTGATCCGCCCCGGTGTAAATTGGACCGAAAATCGCCTTCCTTGCCTTTGCGTCGCATCGAGGCGACAACCTTACCACCAATAACCAGACATCTGATATCTTCACCTTTTGCTTCCTTAACGAATTCCTGAATGAGAATATTCGTATTCACACCGCCAAATGCTTGGATAATACTGGCTGCCGCATCGTGGGTTTCGCCAAGGACGACACCAATACCCTGCGTCCCTTCAAGCAATTTTATAACGACTGGTGCACCACCGATTATTTCCAATAATTCGTTGGCATTTCCGGTACGATGCGCAAACAGGGTAACAGGCATGCCGATGCCCTTGCGCGAAAGAAGTTGAAGACTACGAAGCTTGTCGCGAGAGCGCGAAATGGCAACGGACTCATTGACCGGATAGACTCCCATCATCTCGAACTGACGCAAAACCGCAGTTCCGAAGAAGGTTACCGACGCGCCGATGCGGGGAATAACCGCGTCGTATTTGGGTAATATATTTCCCTGATAATGAATTTGCGGCCGATGGGACGTGACGTTGACATAACAACGCAAGTGGTTGATCACGTCGATTTCGTGACCGCGTTCGACGGCGGCTTCAACGATTCGTGTATGCGAATAAAGATTAACATTTCGACACATAAGAGCAAGTTTCATAGAATCAACCTTTCAAAAAAATCAGCTTTTAAAAAAATCAACGACCCAGCAAAAACGATGATCCCGGATCGACGATGCATCGCCCACGGATTGCGGAACGTCCGACAAGCATTCGGAATCCCATTTGGTCTCTGTTGGACAAGGTAAGCTCAACAGGCCAAATATGTGTACCCATGCGCATTGGTGTAATAATGACATATCGGGTTTCGCTTTCACCGTTCGAGCTTTTAACAGTTCGTTCATCAACGACTTGCGCGGTACACCGATATTCCGGGTGTCGTTTGTGCTGTACCGGATGCAGGTAAAATTCGATCCGGGGCTCGTCGGTATCATCCATTTTTCGGATGCGAAAGGCGTGGATGGATGATGTGCGCGCGCCCGTGTCCAACTTCGCCTTGATGCGGTCAACACCAAGTTTAGGGAAGCCAACCCATTCCCGCCAACCAACTTGAATCTTTTTCTTCTTCTTGGTCTTCATTCTGTAATTTCCGTTTCCTCGACAAGGGTATCTGCCAATCGGCGGTAATTGGATAATGGCCGTGCGCTGGTCACCACATAAAAAGACTGCATGTCTATAAAGATATAACCTTGTTCAAACATCTCCTCGGTCAACAAGCGGATGTATTCATCCGATATCCGGCGACGTTGTATCAATCGGCGGAGGTTTTTGGGCGATATGCGGTAACGGCCGTTTTGCTTGCCACCGAATGGTTCTTCGTAGAAATCGATGAGCTTGGCCGCAACGTCGAAAGGTCTGGGTCTGTCATTTAGCATACATCCATATTAAATAAAATTTAATATATAGCAATAATTTATTTTACTATAAATTAATTATGATTATATTTTGCCGAAACTGTCTATCAAAAATATGGTATGAGAAGCAGTTTTTCCGACCCAATTTGAGCACTTCTTGTTTTGTTTGTAGCATACCCGACCTCACCCGGTACGGGAGAGCGCTGTGCATTGGTTAAGTATGGCCCATGCAAATGAATGGCTTGCAACAACAGGCCAGGTTTGATGACTTCATCAATGAATTCAACGAAGAAAGACCCCATGAGGCACTCGATATGAAATGCCCGGCGGAGGTCTATCTGCCGTCAACGCGAACGTGCAACGGCCTGCCGGAAATTGACTATCCGTTCCATGACAAAGATGTCACCGTGACCGCTTGCGGGCGGATATGCATGTTCAGAAAAAAAACAACATATCAACCGTCATGGCAGGACAAAATCTAGAAATAAAGGAGGTCGACGATGGAATTTGGTTAGTCAGCTTTATGCATTATGATCTTGGATATATAGACTTGGAACAAAAAACATTGCAAACTACAGACAAAATCCATTCGGCACGAAAATTTTACCTGTGTCTAAAGTGTTACCTATGTCTCCGGGTCGGACAGGCTGTGTCATGGCGGAGAGACAGGGATTGTGGAAATCACCTTTACCAAGATGATTTCCATCCTTCGCAAGGCTCAGGACCGCCTTTGGCGTCGTCGGAAGCAACGCTTCCTCACGCGTTCCCGGGGTTCTCATCACACACATCCCGTCCACCATGACAAAACCCCGCCAAAAGCGGGGCTGTGTCATGGCGGAGAGACAGGGATTCGAACCCTGGGTAGGTTTGCACCCACAACGGTTTTCGAGACCGCCCCGTTCGACCACTCCGGCACCTCTCCATTTCGGCCATGCGGCATGAAAATGACCGCATGGTTTCAAAACAGACTTCGCCTGAATATTCAAGGTCTGGCGAAGTCGGCGGACCATATCTTATCATCCCGGCGATCACAAGGGATGATCCTTTCGCGGGCAGCAAAAAAGCTTCGATAAAAATCAACAAACTCGGCGTTGACATGGCTTACTTTCCGGGTATAGTGCCGCCTCTTGACGGGGGCTGTGCCAGGCGGCATGGTACTTTGTGCGGGAAAGGCCCTGTTTCGGTATAAATCCGGGGCCAGATTTCGTTTAACATACAGAATGGATAGAGATCGCGATGTTCGCAGTCATCAAAACCGGCGGTAAACAGTACCGGGTTGCAAAGGACGACAGGATTGTCGTCGAAAGAATTTTGGGCGAACCGGGTAGCACCGTTGAAATCGCCGACGTGCTGATGCTTGGTGAAGACGGAAAGGCCCCTGTTGTTGGTACCCCTGTCATTGATAAAGCCAGCGTGTTTGCTGAAATCCTTGAACAGAACCGTGCCGACAAAGTGGTCGTTTTCAAGAAAAAACGCCGTCAGAATTATCGCCGGACCAAAGGTCACCGGCAACAACAGACGGTTTTGCGTATTCTGGATGTCAGTCCGACCGGGACAAAGCCAAAAGCCGAAGCCAAAGCCAAGGCGGCCCCTAAAAAAGCAGACAGCAAACCGGCGGCTAAAAAAGAAACGGCCAAAAAAGCCGAGCCGAAAAAAGCAGTTGCCAAGCCTGCGGCTAAAAAACCGGCGGCGAAAAAGGCGGCTGCGGATAAAGTTGAAAAAACCACAGCAGCAAAAAAGGCACCTGCGAAAAAAGCAGCGCCCAAGAAAGCAACAAAGGAATAACCTGATATGGCACATAAAAAAGCAGGCGGTAGTTCCAGAAACGGACGTGATTCAGCCGGACGCCGTTTGGGCGTTAAAAAATTCGGTGGCGAAGTCGTCATTCCGGGCAATATTATTCTTCGTCAACGGGGCACCCAGTGGCATCCGGGCGATAATGTCGGCATGGGCAAAGACCACACCATTTTTGCAAAAAGCGAAGGCAAAGTGACTTTTTCGCGCAAAGCCGGTGGACGGGTCTATGTGGGTGTGGAGCCGACATCCTGAAAATATGACCGCCATATTCTCAAAGATGAAAGAGGGATGGCTTGCCATCCCTTTTTTTATGAATACGAATAGCTTACAATCCGGGCCTGTTGGTCTGTTGGTAAAATATTATGAAATTTCTCGACGAGACGAAAATTTTTATCAAAAGCGGCGATGGCGGCCCCGGCTGTGTCAGTTTTCGCCGTGAAAAAAATATTGCTTTCGGCGGTCCCGATGGCGGCGATGGCGGTCGCGGCGGGGATATCGTTTTTGAATGTGTCGAAAATCTCAACACATTGATTGATTTCCGTTATACCCAGCACATCAAGGCCGAACGCGGCACCCATGGCATGGGCAGGAACCGCTCCGGGGCCAAAGGCGAAACCCGCATTATCAAGGTTCCCGTGGGGACACAAATTCTTGACGAAAACAAAATCACCCTGATTGCCGATATGACGGAGCCGGGGCAACGGGTTGTTCTGGCCCGTGGCGGCGATGGCGGACGTGGCAACACGCATTTTAAAACCGCCACCAATCAGGCCCCGAGACGGGCAGGCGAAGGCTTCCCCGGCGAAGAAAGGTGGCTTTGGCTTAAATTGAAACTGATCGCCGACGCGGGTTTGATCGGACTGCCCAATGCCGGGAAATCAACGTTTTTGTCATCCGTTAGCCGGGCCCATCCGAAAATCGCCAATTATCCGTTCACCACGTTGCATCCGCATTTAGGCGTGGTTCGCCGTGGCGGTGAAGAATATATTATTGCCGATTTGCCGGGCCTGATTGAAGGCGCATCGGACGGTGCCGGACTTGGCACCCGGTTTTTGGGGCATATCGAACGCTGCCGGGTGTTGTTGCATTTAATCGATGCCACGGCGGATGACGTGGCGGCGTCTTACCGAACAGTGCGCAAGGAACTTGAAACCTACGGTGCAGGGCTGGATGACAAGGTTGAAATTGTCGCCCTGAATAAATGTGATGCCCTGACAGACGAAGATATCCATGAAAAACACCGGCAACTGAACGACGTCGCCGGTGGCGATGTCCTGACATTTTCCGCCGTCGCCGGAACCGGCATGGATGAAGCCATCCACCGCCTGTTCAAAGCCATCAGCGACGATATGGAACCGGATATTGATGAAAACGTGCCAAAGGTTTATCAGCCATGACCGTTTCATTGCAAACCGCCAAACGCATTGTTGTCAAAGTCGGGTCTTCGTTATTGGTCGATCCGGAAACGGGCCGCGTTCATCATCGTTGGCTTCACACCCTGTGTCAGGATATCGCACGTCTGCATAATCGGGGCCAACAGGTGTTGATTGTTTCATCGGGTGCCATTGCCCTGGGACGGCAATGCCTTGGTTTTTCAGGGACCGCCTTGCGGCTCGAAGAAAAACAGGCCGCCGCCGCTGCCGGAATGATCCGTTTGGCCCATGCCTATCAGGATATTCTTGAAACTTCCGGTATTACGGTCGCGCAAATTCTGTTGACCATGGAAGACAGCGAGAACCGACGCCGTTATATCAATGCCCGCAACACATTGGAAACATTGCTGAAAAACAAAGCCGTGCCGTTGATCAACGAAAATGACACCACGTCCACCGATGAAATCCGCTTTGGTGACAATGACCGCATTGCCGCACGGGTTGCCGCCATGATCAGCGCCGACGTTACCGTTTTGTTATCCGATATTGACGGACTTTATTCTGCCAATCCGCAGATAGACAAAAACGCCCGCCATATTCCCGTGGTCAGCGAACGCATCACGGCGGATATTGAAGCCATGGCCGGAAACAGCATCACCAATTTTGGATCAGGCGGCATGGTGACAAAAATCAAGGCCGCCAACATCGCCATGCAAGCCGGGTCTGCTTTGGTGATTGCCGATGGCCGCCTTGATCATCCGTTACAGAATATTGAAAACGGCGGTCTTTCGACCTGGTTTTTACCCGGTACCACACCAACCACAGCCCGGAAAAAATGGATTGGGGGGTCTTTGAAACCGGTTGGTACGCTTTATATCGATGACGGTGCCTTGAATGCATTGCTGAATGGCGGCAAAAGTTTGCTCCCCGCAGGCGTTAAAATAATCGAAGGCAGGTTTGAGCGCGGTGATGCGGTCAATATCAAATCAATGGCAGGTGTTCAGGTTGCCCGGGGGCTGGTCGCTTATTCGGCCACAGACGCAGCTCGCATCATCGGCAATAAAACCCATGAAATTGAAACCATTCTGGGCTATCGTGGACGTGATGAAATGGTCCACCGTGATGATTTGGTGATTACGAATTAGGATAAACAATGGATAATCATACCGATACGATCAAAACCATGATGACGGAAATCGGGGTTCGCGCTAAAAATGCTGCTCATGATTTGGCCATGGCAACGACCGAAGCCAAGAACAAGGCCCTGATTTCGGCTGCAAAATATATCCGGAATAATAAACAGCTTCTGTTGGCGGCAAATGCCAAAGATATGAAGGCGGCCAAAGAAAAAGCCATCAGTACGGCGTTGTTGGACCGTTTGTTGTTAAACGATGAACGCATTGAAAGCATGGCCAAGGGGTTGGAAGCCATTGCCGCACTGCCCGATCCCGTTGGTGAAATCACCGGCGTCTGGGACAGACCCAACGGATTGGAAATCACGCGCGTACGTATTCCGCTGGGTGTGATCGGCGTGATTTACGAATCCCGGCCCAACGTTACGGCGGACGCCGGGGCGTTGTGCCTGAAATCCGGTAACGCGGCGATCCTGCGCGGTGGGTCGGAAAGTTTTCATTCCTCAGCCGCCATTCTTGAGTGCCTGCAACAGGGTCTGGATGATGCCGGCCTGCCCAAGGCGGCTCTGCAGCGGGTGACGTCAACGGATAGGGCCTGTGTCGGGGAAATGCTGACAATGTCCGATTATATAGATGTCATTATCCCGCGCGGCGGTAAAAGCCTGATTGAACGCATCACCAAAGAAAGCCGTATCCCGCTGTTTAAACATCTGGACGGTATTTGTCATACCTATATCCATGGTAAAGCCGATAAGGACATGGCTAAAAACATTGTCATTAACGCCAAATTACGGCGCACGGGGATTTGCGGGGCCACGGAAACGGTGCTGATTGATGACGGTATAGAGGCCGATATCCTGCCCGCTCTTGTCCGGGATTTAAAAGCGGCGGGCTGTGAAATTCGCGGAGATGAACAGGCGCGGTCCATCTGTCCGGATATCATTCCGGCCCGGGAAGAAGACTGGGATAAGGAATACCTTGATAAAATTCTGTCCGTCAAAACCGTATCCGGTATGGATCAGGCGATCGATCATATCAACCGTCACAGTTCCGAACATACCGAGGCGATCATAACCGAAGACGCAAAGGCCCAGGAAAGGTTTCTCAATGAAATCGACAGCGCCATTGTCATGGTCAACGCCTCGACCCAGTTCGCCGATGGCGGCGAGTTCGGCATGGGTGCCGAAATCGGTATTTCCACCGGAAAATTTCATGCCCGTGGCCCGGTTGGGCTGGAACAACTGACCAGCCATAAATATCTTGTGCGTGGTAATGGGCAGTGCCGCCCTTGATCCGGTTACCATGTCATACAAAGGGGCAAAAAATCGGACTGCTGGGCGGCTCGTTCAATCCGGCCCATGATGGACACGTTTATATCAGCAAGGAAGCCCTGAAACGCTGTCGGCTTGATCAGGTGTGGTGGCTGGTGTCGCCGCAAAATCCCTTAAAACCCGTCCGGGACATGGCCCCGCTTGATCAGCGTGTAACGGCGGCCCGGGCCATCGTAACGGACCGACGGATAAAAGTGCTGGATGTTGAGCGTCATTTCAAATCAGCCTATACAAGCGACACGCTGAAAACGTTGCATTCGATTTCACCCGGCGTCGACTTTTTCTGGATGATGGGGGCTGACAATCTGGTTCAGATAGATAACTGGCACAACTGGCGGCAAATTTTTCAAACCACCGCTGTCATGGTGTTTGACCGCAGGCCCTATTCCAGACAGGCCCGCACCGCCAAAGCCGCCCGGGTTTTTAAAAAATCACAACTGAGCGTAAGGAAACTGCAAAAACGGGCATTGTTTTCGTGCCTGCCCGCGTGGGGATTTGTTTCCATTCGCCCCAACTTGTTGTCGGCCACGGAAATCCGGCGGGGGCAATTTTAAAAATAGTCTTCCACTGACAGAAAATAAGCGTACAATACGGGGCAGGTGGCAAGTACGTGAAAATTATTTCACAATTTAATTTGTTTCACATTTTGAAAGTAAGGAATCGACCATAGCTCGTCAAATGACCACAGAACCCGTTGCGGCGGAAATGCTAAAACAGGTTGAAGCCCTCCTCGAAGATGACAAGGCCAGCGATGTTGTTGTCATCCCCCTCGCCGGAAAAACCGAAATCGCCGACTATCTTGTGATTGCCAACGGCACATCCAATCGGCATGTGACGTCCATGGCCGATCATTTGCGTAAAAATCTGAAAGCGACCGGTGTCAAAGGCATCACGACCGAAGGTCTCGGTCAGGGCGACTGGGTTTTAATTGACGCCGGGGATATTATCATCCATCTGTTCCGGCCCGAAGTCAGGGATTATTACAATCTGGATAAAATCTGGCTGTCACCTGAAAACCTGTCGGAAAGGCATGATGGCAATGCCGGAGAAATGGCCTGATCCTTTGGCGGAACCCCATCCATGCGTTATCATTTGATTGCGGTGGGCCGGGCGCGCGGTGGCCCTGAAAAAATGCTGTTTGACCAATATGTCAAACGTCTGTCCCAGCCTTTGAAATTGCATGAAGTCGAAGACAGGAAAAGCCTTTCCGGCCAGCAGCTGAAAATAGCCGAAGGCAATAAAATATTGGCGACCATACCGGATGGGGCTGTGGTCGTGGCGCTGGATGAAAATGGCCGCACGTTCACAAGCCCTGAAATCGCAAAAAAAATTGAACATTGGCGTGACGATGGCATTCGTGATCTGGCCTTTGTCATTGGCGGGGCCGATGGATTGCATGAAAGCGTTAAAAAACGCGCTGATGTATTGCTGTCGTTCGGGGCCATGACGTGGCCGCATATGCTGGTGCGGGCCATGGTCGCAGAACAGATTTACCGCAGCCAGACCATCCTTGCCGGTCATCCTTACCACAGAAAATAAAGGCCCCTTGCCGCCATGATGGATTTAAATTTATATGTGGCCTTTACCGGGGTGGTGATTTTGCTGGCCATCACCCCCGGCACCGACAATCTTTATATTCTGACCCGCGCCCTGTCCGAAGGTCGCCGTGCCGGATTTTTAGCCGCCCTTGGCATAGCTTTCGGTCTGATGGTGCATATTACGGCGGCCACATTGGGATTAAGTCAGGTTTTCAAAAACGCACCCGTTGCCTTCAGCGTTATCCGCTGGGCCGGGATTGTATATCTGGCCTGGTTGGCTTATCAGGCCTGGCAAACCCGGGTGACAAAGATATCCACGGCAAAAAACCCGGCACCGCTGGGTCAGGTGAAAATTATCCGGGATGCCATGACGCTGTGTCTGTTGAACCCGAAACTGTTGCTGTTTTTTATTGCCTTTTTGCCGCAATTCACAAATCCGGCGGTGGGTTCCATGAACGTGCAATTTTTCATTTTGGGGGTGACTTTTGCTGTTGAAAGCCTGACCGTGTTTGTGTTGGCCGTCATCTTTGTCGCTCCGCTTGGGGGGTATTTGCGCCAGCATCCCCAATTCTGGAACCGGCAAGGCAAGGTCACCGGAGTGGTTCTGGGTGCCATGGCGCTCACGCTAGCCGTGTTCGGATAATACCGATCCGGCCAGATAAAGCGATCCTGAAATCAGAATACGTACCGGACCCGTAGCATTTTTCAGAATATCAGCAACGGCGGCGGCAACAGATACGGCGGCTTTTCCATCCAGCCCGATGCGGTTGGCGCTCTGGATCAATTCATCGCTTTCAAGCGTATTTTCAGCACCGGGGATGGAAACGCAATAAAGCGACTGAACAAAAGGCATAAGGATTTTCAGAAAACCGTCCGGGTTCTTTGAATTCAGCATGGCAAACACCAGATGCAGTGGGCGGTTATCCATTTTTTTCCAGACCCGGGCCTGATCGGCAATGGCTTCGGCGGCGGCCATATTATGTCCGCCATCAAGCCAGATTTCATCCTCTGGACGAGCAAGATCAAACAGCGGTCCGGACGATAATTTTTGTAAACGCGCCGGCCAGACCGCGTTTTCCAGACCGCTGTTGATGGCGTCATCGGAAACACTGAACCCGCCCAGACGGTCAAGGGCGGCCACGGCAATACCGGCATTTTCAATCTGATGGGGACCGGTCAGATTGGGCATGGACAGATGTTTTTCGGCAAATACCGTTTTGTAGACAAGTTTGTCATTCGCCGTTGTTACCGACCAGTCCTGATTTTGTTCGAACAACGGACAGGCGGTTTCCGCAGCCCGGGCCCGGATCACGTCCATCACGTCATCCGGTTGGTTGGCAATCACCGCCGGAACCGCACGTTTCAAAATGCCGGCTTTTTCCTGGGCAATGTCTTTCAGTGTGTCGCCAAGGAAATCCTGATGATCCAGTGATATGGGTGTGATGACGCATAATCGGGGTTCCTTGATAACGTTGGTGGCATCCAGTCTGCCGCCCAGTCCCGTTTCCAGCAACACCACATCCCCCGGTGTTTCGGCGAAGGCCAACAGGGCCGCCACCGTGGTAATTTCAAAAAATGTGATCGGCTCATCATTATTGACGCGTTCACAAAGCTCAAGAATATCCTGTAGATAATCTTCGTCGATCAATTCACCATTCAAACGGATGCGTTCATGAAACCTGACCAGATGCGGGGACGTATGGACGTGGACGGAATATCCCGCCGCTTCCAGCGCGGCCCGCATAAAGGCGATGACCGAGCCTTTGCCGTTGGTTCCCGCCACATGGACTACGGGCGGCAATGCCCGTTCCGGATGGTCCAGTTTTTCAAGCAGGCCGTGGACGCGGGACAGTGATAAATCTATGCGTTTGGGGTGCAGTGCCAGCAATCGATTTAAAATATCGTCACTGTTTGTCATCGGCTTGATCGGCCTGACGGTCAGAAATTTCAGTGTCCGCTGACGGAGCTGCGATCAACACGGTTTCGTCTTCAACATCACCATCCCCGCCATTTTTAACCGGCTGCATGATCAGTGACAGAATTTTAACCAGTGTTTTCCGTAACTCCGTGCGGGTGACGACCATATCGATCATGCCGTGTTCGAGCAAATATTCGGCGCGCTGGAACCCTTCGGGCAGGGTTTCGCGAATGGTTTGTTCGATAACCCGTTGTCCGGCAAACCCGATCAGACAGCCCGGCTCCGCCAGCGCTATATCCCCGAGCATGGCAAAAGACGCCGTTACCCCGCCGGTGGTTGGATCGGTCAACAGCACGATATAAGGCAGTCCCGCTTCCTGTACTTGTTGCACGGCAATGGTGGTGCGGGCCATTTGCATCAGCGAATAAATGCCTTCCTGCATGCGTGCGCCGCCCGAAGCCGGAATAACGATAAAGGCGGCTTTGTTTTTGACCGCCCGTTTCGAGGCTTCGATCAGACCGTCGCCAACGGCGACACCCATGGAACCGGCCATAAAATCAAAATTGAAAATGGCAGTGACTACAGGGTTTCCGGCCATCGTTCCTTCGGCGACGATCAGGGCGTCCTGTTCGCCGGTTTTGTTTTGCGCTTCTTTCAGGCGGTCGGTATATTTGCGCCGGTCCTTGAATTTAAGCGGATCGACCCGGGCTTTGGGTAAATCCAGCAAATGATAGGGATCCGTATCAAACAATAAATCGAGCCGCGTTCTGGCATCAAGGCGCATATGGTGGCCGCAATGCGGGCAAACGTGCAGTGTTTTTGCCAGATCGCGGTGAAACACCATTTGTGAACAGGACGAACATTTATGCCACAGATTATCCGGCACATCTTTTTCAACGCCGACCAGTTGACGCAGTTTCGGCGGGACAAAGTTTTTAAGCCAGTTCATGGGTTTCCTCCCGAACCTGCATTCCGCACCCCTTGGGCCAGGCCCGAAACCTGATCAAGAACCGCATCCACCAGACCCGGCATGGCGTGCCCGTTTTCATCCAGATGGGCTTTCAGGGTTTCTATCAGGGCCGATCCAACCACGGCGGCGTCAGCGACTTTGGATATGGCGGCGGCCTGATCCGGCGTACGGATGCCAAACCCGACACCGACCGGTAAATCCGTATGACGGCGGATGCGTTCAACGGCGGCGGCAACATCGGTGGTGGCGGCGGAACGGGTGCCGGTGATGCCGGTGATCGAAACGTAATACACAAAACCCGATGCGTGTTCCATAACCCGGGGCAGGCGATTGTCATCGGTGGTCGGTGCCGTCAGATAGATAAAGTTGATACCGGACTTGAGGGCGGGCAGACACAATTCATTTTCTTCTTCGGGCGGCAAATCGACCATGATCAGGCCGTCAATACCGACCCGGTTTGCCGTTTTTAAAAACCGATCAACGCCGTAACGGTAAATGGGATTGTAGTATCCCATCAGAATAATAGGTGTTTCGTTGTCGGATTTTCTGAAATCTTCGACCATATCCAGCGTTTTCTGTAGCGTCATGCCGGATTTCAGGGCCCGTCCGGAACTGGCCTGAATGGCCGGTCCGTCGGCCATCGGATCGGAAAACGGCATCCCCAGTTCGATCAGGTCGGATCCGGCTTTTGGCAAGCCAAACAGAATTTTTTTTGCCGTTTCAGGATCGGGATCACCGGCGGTTAAAAACGTGATCAATCCACCGCGGCCTTCGGCTTTCAATTTTTCAAATTTTTTGCCGATGCGGGTTACGGGTTTGCTTGTCATTCGCTTATCTCCACACCCAGATGTTTGGCAACGGCAAAGATATCCTTGTCGCCACGGCCACACATATTCATGACAATGATGTGGTCTTTCGGCAGATCAGGTGCGATTTTTGCCACATGGGCCAGCGCGTGACTGGGTTCCAGTGCCGGGATGATACCTTCTTTTTGGGTGCATAACTGAAACGCGTCCAAGGCTTCCTGATCGGTGACGGATACATAATTGACCCGGCCGGTGTCTTTCAGCCATGAATGTTCCGGGCCGATTCCCGGATAATCAAGGCCTGCGGAGATGGAATAGCCATCCAGAATTTGACCGTCGTCATCCTGCAGCAAATAGGTACGGTTGCCATGCAACACGCCCGGTTTGCCGCCTTCCAGCGAGGCGCAATGTTCGCCGGTTTCAATGCCTTTGCCCGCCGCCTCGACACCAATAATGTCAACAGCAGCATCATCCAGAAACGGGTGAAACAATCCCATGGCGTTGGAACCGCCGCCAATGGCCGCAACCAGCGTGTCCGGCAGGCGGCCTTCGCCTTCCATTTCCTGTAACTGGTCACGCACTTCATTGCCGATGACGCATTGAAAATCGCGCACCATCACCGGATAGGGATGCGGTCCGGCGACCGTGCCAATAATATAAAACGTATCATCGACATGGGCGACCCAGTCGCGCAAGGCTTCGTTCATGGCGTCTTTCAATGTGCCGGTTCCGGCCGTTACCGGGACCACTTCGGCCCCCAGCAATTTCATGCGGAAAACATTGGGCGATTGCCGTTCAACGTCAGTAGCGCCCATGTAAACCACACATTCAAGGCCAAACAACGCCGCCACTGTGGCCGTGGCAACACCGTGCTGTCCGGCCCCGGTTTCGGCAATGATGCGGGTTTTCCCCAACCGTACCGCCAACAGAATCTGGCCGATGGTGTTGTTGATTTTATGGGCCCCGGTGTGGTTTAATTCATCGCGTTTGAAATAAACCCTGGCACCGCCGAAATGTTCCGTCAGGCGTTTGGCGAAATAAAGCGGGCTTGGACGGCCGACATAGTGTTTCATATAATGATGGAATTCTGCCCAGAAATCATCGTCAACGCGGGCCTTGTCCCAGGCTTTTTCCACTTCGAGAATAAGCGGCATCAACGTTTCGGCAACAAACCGGCCGCCATAAATGCCAAAATGTCCGTCTTCATCGACGCCATTGCGGTAACTGTTCAGTTTCGTCATCATCAGGTCCCTGAGGGTGAATTCCTATAAGACGGGGAGTAAACCACATTCGACCCTGAAAAACAGGCAAAATTATTGAAATTGATCGTAAAAAATGGGCTTTTTTTCAAAGAGCAGATACAATTTTAAGGAATTCTTGAATTTTATCCACACTTTTTACGCCCGGCGCGGTTTCCAGGCCCGATGACACATCGACCATCGTCGCCCGGCTTTGACGGACGGCTTCGGTAATGTTACCGGCGTTGATGCCGCCTGCCAGCAACCATGGCAAGGAAAACTGCTGGCCTGATAATATAGACCAGTCAAAAGACAGCGCATTGCCGCCGGGGCGGTCGGCCCCTTTCGGCGGGCGGGCGTCAAACAGGATCATGTCGGCGGCGTCCCGGTAGGCATCGACGTGTTGCAGATCATCCGCCGTTGCAACGGCCAATGCCTTGATAACCGGTAAACCATAGCGGTTTTTAATATGGCGGATGCGTTCCGGCGTTTCGCTGCCATGGCATTGCAATCCGTTAACCCCTGAATTTTTGACAATATCATCAAGCCATGGGTCATCGGCATCGACAACCAGCCCGATTTTATGAATAGTGTCCGGCACACGGCTTGTCAGGGCATGGGCATTGGCGGGCGATATATTCCGGGGCGAGGCTTTAAAAAAAACAAAGCCGGTCATAAAAGCCCCGCCTTTGACGCTGGCATCAACGCTGTCTTTGCTTGTCAGGCCACAGATTTTAGCCTTAACCGCCATTGCTGATATCCTGAATAATACGGCGAACCGCGTCGATGGGATTATCGGCTTTGGTCACCGGGCGGCCAATGACCAGATAATCGGCACCATCTTTGATCGCCTGTTCCGGGGTGGTGATGCGTTTTTGATCGCCGGATGCGGCCCACAGCGGGCGGATACCCGGCACCACCAGTTTGAAATCCGGTCCCAGTTTTTCGCGGATGGGGCGGATTTCCTTGGGAGAGCAGACAACACCGTCCATTTTACAGCTCGAAGCCAGTGTTGCCAGCCTGACAACCTGGCTTTGTGCGGATCCGGTCATGCCGATGTCCCTTAAATCATCATCCGTTAACGATGTCAGAATGGTAATCGCCAACATCAAGGGCCGGTTATCCTTTGCCTCCAAAGCGGCGGCAGCGGCGGCTTCCATCATCGCCCGGCCACCGCTGGCATGAACATCCAGCAAAAAAGGCTGCAAAGGCAAACTGGCCCGGACCGCCCCGGCGACGGTGTTGGGAATGTCATGAAACTTCAGATCAAGGAAAAGCGGCAGCTGTTGTTCCTGAACGGCGCGCACACCCTGGGGACCGTTGGCCGTAAAAAATTCTTTACCCAGTTTGATGCCGCCAACCAGACCTTTTAACTGTCCGGCCAAATCCGAGGCGGCTCTGACATCGGTGGTGTCAAGGGCGATCAATAATCTGTCCTGTGGCCGCATCGGCGTTATTCTTCCTTGCAAAGTCGTTGGTACACCAGTTTGGCGGCGGCTAAATCTTCCAATGCCATGCCGGTGGATTTGAACACTGTAATGTCATTATCCGATTGTCGGCCTTGAATGTCACGTTTGGATAAAGCAAATAAATCACCATCGATGTTTTCTTTTGTCAGTGCCCCATTGGCAATGGGCTGGCAAATGTCACCGGCTTCGATGATGGCTTGCGGGGTGTCGACAAAAACACGGGCGCTTTTAATGCAATCATCATCTGCTTCGCGCATCAACGGTGTGAAGCCACCGACCAGATCAAGGTGCTGTCCGGGTTTCAGCCACGCCCCCTTGATCAAAGCCGTGGTTGATAACGTCGCTGTTGAAATGATATCGGCCTGTTGAACGCCTTCCTTTATGTCAGCTGCGGCTGTGGCCTTGATGCCGTCTTTTTCAAGGCGTGTGCAAACGGTTCGGGCCTTGTCCGGGTTGCGGCCCCAGATCAGGATGTTTTCAATGTTGGTTTCCGCCATGTGGGCACGAACCAGATGCGGACACAACACCCCGGTACCGACAACCAATAATGTCCGGGCGTCTGCTTTCGCCAGATATTTTGCCGCCAGCGCCGAAGCCGACGCCGTCCTGCGGGCGGTCAGTTCCGGCCCGTCCAGCAACGCCAGCGGGTGCCCGGTTGAACGTTTGAATAATTGGTACGTTGCCTGCACGGCGGCCATATTGCGGTTGGCATTTTCCGGAACGGCGCAGACAATTTTAACACCGAGAAAGTCATCATCGTCCCAGGCCGGCATCAACAATAATGTGCTGTCACGGCCACCATCCACATCCACCGTGTGATGGGCGCGCGCCGGAATGGTTGCCCCGGTACGAAAAGCGGCGTCAAGGGCATGGATCAATGCCGGGTAATCAAGAACGGAGGCGATATCCGGTGCCGAAATCAGACGCATAACCGGTCCTCAGGCCGCATCAACGGTGGCGGGCAGACTGGTTTTGTTTTTACCGGTTGTGATCTGTCCGGTTTTTTGCAGGCTTTGCAATTGCCCCTGAAGCTGATCCCGTTCCATTTCCAAAGCCGTAATGCGACTTGAAAGCCGTTTGTTTTCACGTTGTTCACTTTCAAGTTGACGGGCGTTGATACGCGCCTGACGGCGGGATTTCCCGGCCGACAGCCAAGCCACCAAGCCGCCCCAGATGACGCCCAGCAAAGCCGACAGCAAGACCACGATAAAAACAGGCAATTCAACGACAAAAGGCAACGGCCACAAGGTAAAGCCAAAGCTGTCTCTGTTGGAAACGGAAAACAGCACGACAATGATGGCGATCGGTAAAACCACTATCCATGAAAATATTTTTTTCAATGCGTTCGCTTCCTGATTTGAAATAAACATACAGGCGCATACCATAAACGGTTACGCGTCATAAATCATGGAATTTTTTGAACTCCGGAGCACATATCCGGGAATGCGTTCAAACCCGGTTGTTGAGTTGATCGCGTAATTGTTTGCCGGTTTTGAAATAGGGAATTTTTTTCTCGGAGACCTGAACCGATTTTCCAGTGCGTGGGTTGCGGCCAATTCGCGCGCCCCGTTGCTTGACCGAAAATGCCCCGAACCCGCGCAATTCGACCCGGTCACCGGCGGCCAAAGCCTCGGTTATTTCGTCAAACACAGTGGTTACAATGCGTTCGATATCACGCTGATATAATGTCGGGTTTTCCTGAGCCAGTTTGGCAATCAATTCAGATTTTGTCACAATCCTGTTCCTCCCCGCTGTTTATTAACGCAGCCATGTTGCAGGTTGCCAAACAGAACCGACCCCGTCAAGGGTAAACCTGTTGGAATTAAAAGCTTTTCCGATGGCGCCTGAAACCAGTTCCTGCCACGGCTGTTCCGGATAATCCGGCTCAGTCGTTAAAACCGGCAAATCCTTATTCAGTTTTTTATCACTAAACAGCCATTCCCGGGCGTCCAGTTCATCGCCCAAAGCATCGATCAGGCCATTGTTCAAGGCTTGTCTGCCGGTAAAAACCCGCCCGTCGGCCAACGGCAGGATGGCTTTTTCCGACAATCCCCGTCTGTTTTTTACCAGATCACGGAACATCCCGTAATAATCCCGGATCACATCCTTGATCATGGCTTTGGCTTCGGCGTCGAACGTTTCCATGGGATTGGGTTGGGCTTTCAATGGGCCGCTTTTTATGATTTCCGGTTTGACACCCAGTTTTTCCATCAATCCGTTGACATTGGCGGTTTGTAAAATCACGCCGATGGACCCGGTCAAGGTGCCGGGACGGGCAATAATCCTGTCTGCGCCGATAGCTGTCATATAGGCCGCTGACGTTGCCATTGAGCCCATCACCGCGACCACGGGTTTGTTTTTCGCCACCCGTCTCAGTCCACGGAATAAATCTTCGCCGCCGACGATGGTGCCGCCGGGGCTGTTGATGGCAACGATCAGGGCCTTGACCTGCTGATCATTTGCCAGATCAATCAGCAATTCATTGCGGTAGCGGTCTTCGGTCAGTATTCCGGTGACGTCCATGCGGGCGATATAATCGCCTTCGGTCAGTTTTGAAAATTTAGAAAATCCGACGGCGACAACGGCAAAAACAGCCACCACAGCAATGATTTTCCATAACAAAAGACGCCGTTTCAAACGGCGCCTGTCAATGATCTGATCCGCAGTAAAGGTCATCTGCCCTTGTCCCTGAAAATTTTATATTTTTTTGCCTGCGTTTATCCGTTTCGCGTTTATGATGTCCGCCCCCCGAAGCATCACACTTAAGGGGGCGGGATATCATGCTTTAGTCTTCGGAGGCTTTTTCTTTGTCATCCGATGCTTTTTTGGCGTCTTTTTTGTCCGCATCGTCGCTGTCTGCTTTTTTGGCTTTTTTCGGCGCCGCTTTTTTAGCCGTTTCTTTTTTGGCGGCTGCCTTTTTCGGTGCGGCTTTCTTTTTCGCGGCCGGTTTTTCGGCTTCTTCAGCTGCCTCAGGGGCTTCCGGTGTATCCGAAGACGCGCGTTTCTGTTCAAAGGCAGCCCCCAGAATATCGCCCAGAGACGCGCCTGAATCCGAAGAACCATAATTGGCCAGTGCTTCTTTTTCTTCCTCGACTTCTCGGGCCTTGATCGACAATGTCAAACGACGGCCGTTCTTGTCAATCTGGGTAATACGGGCATCGACTTTTTCACCGGCGGCAAAACGGTCCGGCCGCTGTTCCGAACGGTCCCGGGACAGATCGGATTTGCGGATGAAACCGGGGATGCTTCCGTCCTCGACGGTCACTTCGATACCACCGGAAACAACGGCGCTGACCGTACATGTGACCACATCACCTTTTTTCAGGCCGGTCATGGTGTTGGCAACCTGATCTTCGGTCAGTTGTTTGACACCTAAGCTAACGCGTTCTTTTTCCACGTCCACGTCCAGCACTTTGGCACGAACCCGGTCGCCTTTGCTGTAATCGCTCAGGGCTTCTTCGCCATCAGCGGTCCAGCTTAGATCCGACAAGTGGGCCATGCCGTCAATGTCGCCTTCAAGACCGATAAACAGACCGAATTCGGTGATGTTTTTGACTTCGCCTTCGACTTCGGAACCAACCGGATGATTTTCAACAAAGGCTTCCCACGGGTTGCCCATGCACTGTTTCAGGCCAAGGGAAATACGGCGTTTTTCTGAATCCGTATCCAGCACCATGACTTCCACTTCCTGGCTGGTGGAAACGATTTTGCCGGGGTGGGCGTTTTTCTTGGTCCAGCTCATTTCAGAGACGTGAACCAGCCCTTCGACGCCGGGTTCCAGTTCAACAAAAGCACCATAATCGGTGATGTTGGTGATGCGTCCGGTGAATTTGGCGCCAACCGGGTATTTGACGCTGATCTGTTCCCACGGATCGGCTTCAAGCTGTTTCATGCCCAGTGAAATGCGCTGGGTTTCGGCATTGAAGCGAATAACCTGTACCTTGATTGTTTCACCGATCTGTACGGCTTCGGACGGATGATTGATGCGCCGCCATGCAATGTCGGTGACGTGAAGCAAGCCGTCAACGCCGCCCAGATCGACAAAGGCGCCGTAATCGGTGATATTTTTAACCACGCCGTCGAGAATTTGACCTTCGGACAATTGCGAGATCAGCTTGGTGCGCTCTTCGGAACGGCTTTCTTCCAGTACGGAGCGGCGGGAAACAACGATGTTGTTACGCTGGGCATCCATTTTCAAAATCAGGAAAGGTTGCGGGGTGCCCATCAACGGGCCAATGTCGCGAACCGGGCGGATGTCAACCTGGCTGCCCGGCAAAAAAGCAACGGCGCCGGAAAGATCGACAATAAAGCCACCTTTGACACGGCCAAAGATGACGCCATTGACGCGTTCGCCCTTGGTGAAGGCTTTTTCAAGCTCGGTCCAGGCTTCTTCGCGGCGGGCTTTTTCACGGCTCAGGCGGACTACGCCGTCGCGGTCTTCAAACCGTTCGACGTAAACATCAACGCTGTCGCCGGGTTTCAGGTCGATGTCCTGTCCGGGGGTGACGAATTCTTTTAACGGGATGCGGCCTTCGGATTTCAGTCCAACATCAACCATAACGGCGTCGCCGGAGACATCAATGACGGTGCCGGTGACAACACGTCCGACGAATGTATTTTCGCCAAGGGTTTCTTCCAGAAGGTCTGCGAAATTTTCGGTAACCACAAAATCTGTGTCATCGGCGGCCTTCAGGGCCGTATCGGGGGTTTGTTTGGCAGGAGCCATGTCCTTATATCCTTATATATGTTGGCCAACCGGTTGTTTCCGGCGGTCTAACGGGTTCAAAAATATTCCAGAAATTTTTTCTATCTGAAATCAGTGGTTTAAGTCGTCTTTTCCTGTTTTTTGCTGATGTATTCCAGCGTTTCGGCAAACACCTGATCGGCGTCCAGTTGGCTGGTATCCATTAACAAAGCGTCCTCTGCCGGTTTCAAAGGGGATGCGCTGCGACCCTGGTCACGGGCATCCCGTTCCTTCATATCGGCAAGAACGCGGGCATATATAGCCCCACTTGTCCGCTCCTGCAACTCTTTAAAACGTCTTTCTGCGCGGACTTCAACGTCGGCTGTGACGAACAGTTTGATGTCGGCATGGGGACAGACCGTTGTCCCGATATCGCGGCCATCAAGAATGGCACCGTTTACGCCTCCCGGCGGTTGGGCGGCGAAGTTACGCTGAAAATCCAGCAATGCCGCACGCACACCCGGTACGGCGGAGACTTTCGAAGCCGCATCGGCCGCAATATCGGTCCTTAGATCATCGGCTTTCAGGTCTTCGGGTTTAAGCGCTTGTGCGGTTTTTGTCGCATATTCCACATCTTCCGGGTCGCCGCCCGAACGGACCACATTCATGCCGACCGCGCGGTACAACAGCCCCGTATCCAGCAACGCCAGCGCGAAATGATCCGCCAGCCGTCTGGCCAGAGTTCCTTTGCCCGCCGCCGCCGGGCCGTCTATTGCAATTATCATTGTCTTCAATTCCTTTAATCATAAGTATCGTTTTCTTCAGGCGTCCTGATTTCTGATATCTCCGCCCAGACCGTTCATCATCGCCATAAAGCCGGGGAAGCTGGTTTCGATGGGGGCGCCGTCATCAATGGTGACCGGGTTGTCCGAGACCATGCCCAAAACCAGAAATGACATGGCGATGCGGTGATCCAGTTGGGTGGCGATCGTCGCGCCGCCGCCGGGATTTTTGTCACAACCGGTGACGGTCAGGCTGTCTTTGCCTTCTTCAACGGTTATCCCGCATGCTTTCAGGCCCCCGGCCATCACCGCCAGACGGTCGCTTTCCTTGACGCGGAGTTCGGCCAGTCCAGGCATGTAGGTGACGCCTTTGGCCATGGTCGCGGCGATGGCCAGAACCGGGTATTCATCAATCATCGACGGCGCGCGGGTAGCCGGGACCTCGATGCCGTGCAATTGCGATGATTTGACGGCAATATCGGCCACGGGTTCACCGGCGACAGCGCGTCTGTTTTTCAGTTTCAGGTCGGCACCCATATCCACAAGCGTTTCAATCAGACCGGACCGTAACGGGTTGATACCGACATTTTTGATAATGATGTCTGAGTTTGGCGTAATCAACGCGGCAACGATGGGAAAAGCGGCTGATGAAATATCACCCGGAACGGTGACGTTTTGTCCGCCAAGTTCGGCCTCGCCGGTTAATGTGATGCGCCGCCCGCCGGAGGTGATTTCTTCGACCTTTATATCTGCGCCGAAATATTTCAGCATCCGTTCGCTGTGATCGCGGCTGGGCCGGGGTTCGATTACCGTTGTTCTCCCGGGCGTGTTCAGACCTGCCAGCAATACAGCCGATTTGATCTGCGCCGAAGCCACGGGAAGTTCGTAGGTGATGGCAACGGGAAGGGTGGCTCCGGTCAATGTCAGCGGCAGACGTCCGCCTTCGCTGGCATCAAAACAGGCACCCATTTGCTGTAACGGCGTGATCACACGGTTCATGGGCCGGGACCGGAGCGATGCGTCCCCGGTAAACATGGCGCGGACGGGATAACTGGCCAGCAATCCCATCAACAATCGCACAGCCGTTCCTGAATTGCCCATATCGATAATGTCATTGGCCTGAGACAATCCGCCGACGCCAACGCCTGCAACCCGCCACCCACCGGAGGCATTTTTTTCAATAGCGACGCCCATTTTTTTTAACGCCCCGGCGGTAGCCAGCACATCCTCGCCTTCGAGCAAACCGTCAATACAGGTTTCGCCGATGCTGACCGCACCCAGCATCAAGGCCCGATGTGAAATCGATTTGTCTCCCGGAACGGTAATTGATCCGTTAATTTTACTCGTTTTACACGAAATTATTGAAGACACGATGGCACTTCCCTTGTTGAAAAAAGATTGATACATTTATTGAGTAGCCAGAAGACGGGTATTTTGTGGCTCCATGGAATGACAGTCAAACAAATTGGTAGCGGATTAAAGATAAAAAAACAAAAAATAACCCAGCCGTTATTTTGGTTTTGACAGATACGGTCTAAAATGGCAAATGGCATTGATATCTTCGTCAATAACGGTATGGAGAAAAAAATGACGAAACCAGAATGGGGCTCCAAGTTGTCCTGCCCCAATTGCGGTGCGAGTTTTTACAGCATGCAAAGGCCGGAACCGGCTTGCCCCAAGTGTCAGACGGTTGTCAAGGTGCCTGCAAAATCTTTGGGCAAAACGGTGCCTTTGAAACCGGAAGAAGCTGATCCTGTCCAGGTAGATACAGATTTGACCGATGATGACCCGGAACTTGATGTTGATGATGTGGATTTGATTGTCGCCGATGATATCATTGATGACGAAGACGAAGATACATTGATGGTTGATGCATCGGATCTGGGCGAAGACGACGACGACATGTCGGAATTAAAAGAACACATGGAACCCAGCGAAGAAAACCCAATATAGGCTGGTTCCAAACTGCACTTTTACAGTATTGGCTGAATTTTCTGCTTGCCATCCATGGTACCGGGACCTTATGTTCCGGTCGTCACGTTTCAGGGCTCCTCCCATGGGGTCTGAAAAACACAAAAATACCGGGGCCGTAGCTCAGTTGGGAGAGCGCTACAATGGCATTGTAGAGGTCAGGGGTTCGATTCCCCTCGGCTCCACCATTCTAACCCCTTGAAATTCAAAGGGGTTTTTGTTTTTCCTGTGAACAGAGGTGTTGAAGAGCCGGGATAACGGTCACGACAAACCGTGAGCTGCTGTTGCCAGGTTCGTCAATTTTGTCATGACCATGTCCCGGTCCAGCATCCCCAGTCCGCAATCCGGAGCGGCCATTAAACGATCCGCATCAATATGTTCCAGCGCCTGAAGCAAACGTGTCCGGATTTCATCCACCGTTTCAAGGCGGCTGGAAGCAATGGCGACAACGCCCAGAATGACCGTTGTCTGGGTAAACATATCAAGCAGGGACAGGTCATTGTGCCTGTGCGCATCTTCGAGTGAGACGGCATTGATCGATGACGCATCAACCGCCCGGGCCAGACGCAGATAGGATTCTTTCGGCGCTTTCGGATAATCGGTACTGTCCAGACAATCCGGATAACCGCAACACATGTGCATGGTCCGGGTTACATTTTCAGGACAGCCATGGAATGCTCGTTCAAGGTTTTCAATTCCAAAATCGAGGGCTTGGTCAGCCTTTCTTGCAAACAGGGGTTCGTCGATCTGAATATGCTGACATCCGGCTTCGGCCAGTGCCAGAACTTCGCTGTTAAGGGCGTCAGCCAAGGCTTGACCCCGTTTTTTTTCATCAAAGTAATATTCATCGGCTACCGTATCGCCAATGGTCATCGGCCCCGGCAGTGTCACCTTGAGCGCTTTGTCTGTTGATTTTTGTGCAGCCAGGTAATCATGCGGCAAGAAATGGTCTTTGGCAGAAACGGCGCCGGTAATGGTCGGCAATAAAGCCTTGTATGCACCTTCGCGCAGTACGGTTTCCGTTAAGTTGGTGAAATCGATACCCTGTAAATGGCGGCAATGATAATGGATATAATTCTCGCGCCGGACTTCGCCATCGGTCGGAATATCGATTCCGCATTTGACCTGGTCGGCTATGACGTCGGCTGCCGCCCGACAGAAAATTTTTTCAGCCTCGTCTCCCATCAGGGCCAGTTCATTTTCATAATGGCCTGTAGGATTTTCAGTTACCGTGCTGCCGTCCGCCTTGAACCAGTCAATGATCGGGACGTAATCCGGTTTGGGATAAGCGCCGATGGTGGTGGTCAATAATGGCATAATCAATATATCCTGATGTTAAATTTATTCGGGGCGCTTCCACCAAATGCCCATGATCCGGAAATATCTGTATCCACCTTTTCCCCGGGGATTGTCAAGATTGGCAGAGCGCGTCTGAACGTTTTGGAAAGGGTTTATGATACGAACTTCAGATTCAGGACACTAGAACCATTTCAGTTTTTTGAACAGAAATATTTGAAAAGTCACAACTACGACAAGCATTCCGGTGAAAATCCAAAAAGCATTCCCGTTATTGACGCCGGGCATACCACCAATATTGATACCCATCAGCCCCGTAAGGAAACCAAGCGGTAAAAAAATCGCTGCAATGACCGACAGGACATACATATTTTTGTTCATTCTGTCTGCCAGCGCATTTGCCAGTTCATCTTTTATGATTTGTGCTCTTTCCCGCATCGCGTCCAAATCCTCAACATATCGTATTAATCTGTCTGATAGTTCCTGAAGACGGCGTTTGTGCATTGTATTAAGCCACGCTTGCTCCGAATTACGCAGACGCGCAATGACATCTCGTTGCGGAGTTATGTGGCGCCGGAACATAATGACCTGCTTGCGCATGGAATTTATTTCCTGACGCTCTTCTACACTGGGAGTTTCAATGATGCGTTCCTCAATATCGTCCAGTTTGCCATCTAACTCAGAAAACACAGGCTCCATACGTTCTAATAGGCAGCCAGAAAGTGTGGCAACAAAATCGCCTGAATTTTTTGGACCTTTTCCTGTCTTTAAACGTTCTTGAATATCTTTTACAGCCTTTAAAGGACGGCGCTGAATGCTGACAATGCGGTGTTGGTCAATCCAAAGACGGATAGAGACCATGTCCTCTGCTTGCGCATTTTCATTGAGGTTGACACCGCGCAGGATAAGTAACGCTCCTTCTTCAAATTCAAGAATACGGGGGCGAGTCTCTTCAGCCACTAACGCATTGATAATGATATGATCCAGATAGGTAAGTTCTTGTTCAAGCCATGTACGGGTTTCCGGGGAATTCGCGTCCAAATGCACCCAGGACAGTGCATCATCCCTGGTGAATTTTGAAATATCTTCTCCCACCAGAGGCTTGCCTTTCCCGTCTCCCTCAAGGGTGCAGGCATGGATGACGCCCTGACTATTTGCCATTGTCGTGCACCTTCATGATATCCGGTGTCTTGAGGTGTAAATCACGCTGCGGAAACGGAATTTCAATACCATTTGCCTTAAATTTACGCCATATTTCAAACATAACCTCACTTTGCGGTTTCCAGCGTCCTTTTGTGACGTCATCGATCCAAAAATGTAAAATAAAATCGACAGAGCTTTCGCCGAAATTGCGTAAAAAGCATTTAGGTTCTGGGTCTTTTAAACAACTCGGGTGTTCTGTTGCCGCTTCCAATATCAAGGCATGGGCTTTTTCAATGTCGGAGCTATAGGACACGCCAACAGAAAATTCTATGCGGCCTTTGCTGTTGGTAAAAGTCCAATTAATCATGCGTGTAGTAATAAATTCTTCATTGGGGACCATGATTTCCTTGCTGTCGAATGTTTCAATCAGCGTATAGCGCGCACTTGATTTACGGATAAAACCGAACGTCCCGTCGTTCAGTTCAATCAAATCGTCTTGTTCAATAGATTTTTCCAGCAATAAAATAATGCCGCTGATGAAGTTGGAGGAAATTTTTTGCAAGCCGAACCCAAGCCCAATGCCAAGTGCTCCGCTAAATACCGTTAAAGTTGTTAAATCTACGCCAATAATATTAAGAGCAAACAGAATGGCCAGTAAATAAATGGCAATTTGGAAAATCTTTGACAGCAGTGCGCGATTGGCAGCCCTTAACTGTTTGATTTTGCCAATGCGGTTTTCGGCAAAATCAGAAACAATAGCCGTAACCCAGAAAATAAGAGCAATTGCCACAAGCGCCCGCAAAAACCCATAAGCGCTAATTTTATAACTGCCTGCTTTGAAAGTCATCATTTCAGTATCAAGATACTGTCGAAGAATTTCAAAATGCCCAGTAGTGCCAAGCAGCAGTATTCCCACAAGTGTTAAAAAGATAAGCCATTTGGCATATTGCCCTTTTGGCTTGATAATGCTGATCCATAAGTTTGTCATTCAGAAATCATATAGTGTTTTTTTGCTTTGCTAAATAGATTTTATTGGCAGCGAGAAAATTTTAAACTCTGCGTGACGGAAAGGTATTTTGACTGTTCATTCATATTAAATGACTGTTGCAGAAAATATATTTATGTTGACCATGGGCCGCCAACACGGGGGCGTATTGGTTTTAGTTGCTTAGTGGTTGAAACTGTATCGTATCAGTTGGCTGCGATTATTTCGGTGCCTGCTTTTTTTAATGCGTCTTTTAATGTGCCGGGTGGTTCTTTGTCACAAACAAGGCGATCAATTTGTGCAAGGGCGCACACTTCAAAAGACGCAAGCGCGTTAAACTTGGAATGATCGACGAGAACGGTAACCGATTTCGATTGTTCAATCATGGCCCGGGCAACCTGCGTTTCCTCGATATTGTAATCCATTGCTCCGGTCTTTTCGTCCAGTGCCCCAATCGTTAAAACGGCGTGGTGGGCCCGGAAAGATTTGATTTGTGAACAAACCATGGAGCCAATGGTTTGGCGGTTATCAGCACCAAATTCTCCTCCCAACAGGTAGGTCCGAATGCCGGTGCCGCTTGTTGAAACCGTTCTGGCAATTTCAAATGAATTGGTGACAACCATTAACCCGGCGGTTTTGGCAAGATATTCGGCGAAACAAAGGGTCGTTGACCCGGTATCTATAAAAAGGGTTTCTTCGGGTTTGAATAATTTAGCTGCCGTGCGGGCAATCCGTATTTTTGCGTCAATATTATTTGACATGCGTTGCTGGAAAGATCCTTCGCCATAATGACCGGGCGTTGTCGCGCCGCCATGAAATTTTTGGATTTTCCCCGATTTGGCCAGTTTCGTCAGATCGCGGCGAATGGTTTCGCGCGACGCATTCAGACAAGTGGCCAGATATTCCACCGAAACTTTTTCTTTTTTGCGGACAATCTCAACCAGTCTGGTTTGTCTTTGCTGAACTTTCATGGGTCGTTTCCAATGTCTTTGTCAGAAGTCCTGGTGTAATGGGTTTGAAGTTCGCCACATTACTATGTGGCTAATTTTAAAGTCTGAATCACACGATATCCAATAACCTGGTGTGATGGGTTTGAAGTTCGCCACATTAATATGTGGTTAATTTCAAAGTCTGAATCACACGTTATCCAATGATCCAGTGCCCTTTGAAAGCAGATTTATAATGATAAGAATTGTTGATTCAGGGCACTAGAATGTATTTCTAACCCGATTGGGCTTTCAAAAAAAGGGAGAAAATAAGGTAAGCTCGCTTAAGCCAAGGCTTACAGGCAATTCTTCGGCAAAAAAGCTCATTGACTGTTCAATCACTTTTAATCACTATACAGTCATAATTGTTTATTATTTCTGTAACATGTAATCGTTAAACGTTGAATATATGTTGCATAATGTAAGCTGTTTGTGACGAATAAAGGACGAATAATGTATGAATAGCAGGACGAAAAAAGGACGAAAAAAGAAGGATGAAGACGAATAAACGCAGTCAAAGTTTTGCGGCGGGGGGCCGGGGTTAAGGGCCATAATTTTTTTGGTTATATTTTATCAGTAGCAGCCTTTGCAGATATGATATAGTGTAACCCTTGTTGCTACGTCGTCAATCCGGGGGGGTTAACCCTTAGGTATTAAAGTCAGTTTTCTAAACAAAACAAAGGATGCAAATTTATTGCGTCTATAATTTTTCAGGAGGAAGAAAAGATATGACGAAATTCACTAAACACATTAATCGCCGCAGGTTTCTTAAGACAGGAACCGCAGTGGGTACGGTTGCTTTGGCAGCGCCTGCTATTCTGTCCAATGCCTTGGCGTCATCAGGGCAATTGAATATCACCATGTGGTCAGATTATCTGCCCGAACCCTTTCTCAAAGAATTCAAGGCGAAAACCGGCATTACTGTGAATTTTACCGGTATCGGCTCGAATGAAGAGCTGATTAACAAGATGAAAGCCTCCAATGGTTCCGGTGCCGATATTATTTCGCCAACCAACAACCGTTCTTTGCAGTGGGGGCCGTTGGGATTGCTGCAGCCGTTTGATATGAACCGTATCGACATTTCCAGAGTAAACCCGGCCATGGCAAAAATCGGTCCGGATGCATGGAACTTTGACGGCAAAGGAAATACCTGGATACCGCATATCTGGGGTACAGAAGGCATGGCTTGGCGCGTTGACAAATTTTCGCCTGCTGATAGTTCCGGTGTTCCGTCATATGGCGAAATCTGGTCTGAAGCGAATGCAGGCAAAACCATGATCCGGGCGCACTCGGGTATGCTGTGTGCCGGTCTTTATATGGAAGCCTCGGGTCAGATGGATCCCGGTTCCGTTTGGGCGGCCTACGAGTCAGAAGCAAATATGCGCAAAACCTGGGGACAGATCACCGATTGGTGTGTGGCCCGCAAGAAAAACCTGAAATTAATCTGGAACGATGCCGATAGTCAGAAAAATGGCTTGCTGAGCGGCGGCGTTACGGTTGGTCAGGCTTGGGACGGCCCGCCATTGGCGCTTAAAACTGCGGGCGAGCCCGTAACTTATCAAGCGCCTAAAGAGGGAGCGATGGCCTGGGTTGACGGAATGGCCATTCCCAAAGGTGCAAAAAATATTGATGAAATTTACGCCTTCATCGATTTTGCCTATACCGCCAAACCTGCCGGCGTTGCAATTGACAGCCATGGCTACAATTCACCGGTTCTGGGTGCGGATAAGTTTGCCGGTGCGGCATATGCGAAAAACTTCGCAGAGGCCTATCCGGGTGATGCGCTTGCCAAGCTGAATGCCTGGCCTGCAGAAGCACCGTGGTATGCGGACATCCGTACTGAATTTGTCAATAAGTTCAAAAGCTCGTAAATTTTGAACGATAAAGCGTGTCTGGTCGCAATTGTTGCGGCCAGACATTCTTTATGGCAATCTGGCTTTATGGCAATCTGGCTTTATGGCAATCTGGCTTTATGGCAATTTGGCTTTATAAAATTTGGCTTTATGAAAATTTGCCTATGGCCGTGTCTGTTTGATAAAGAGCCCGCAGAGGCTTGTAAAAATATTTCAAGGGAGAACATCGCATGAGTGCGGGAGTCGGCGTTGTACTGGATAATGTCTGGATAAGGTTTGGCGATTTTGTAGCTGTAAGGGACGCAAACATAGACATTACCGGCGGCGACTTTTTTTCCTTTCTTGGCCCCTCGGGGTGTGGAAAAACGACAATTTTAAGAGCCATTTCCGGTTTTTTGGACCCCAGTGAAGGCCGTGTGCTCATTGGCGGCAAAGATATGGCCGGGATCGGCCCGAATAAGCGTCCCACGGCTCTGATTTTTCAAAACCTTGCTTTATTTCCGTTGATGAAAATCTGGGAAAATATCAGTTTTTCCATGGAAGTCACCGGCGCAAGTGCGGCTGAACGGCGCAAACGGGCCGATGAATTGCTGGACATGATCGCGCTGGATGGTCAGGGCGACAAGTTGCCGTCCGAGTTGTCGGGGGGGCAAAAACAACGGGTTGCGATTGCCCGGGCTTTATGCGCACAACCGGATGTATTGTTGCTGGATGAACCGCTTTCAGCCCTTGATCTGAAGTTGCGCCAGCATATGCGCACCGAGCTGCGTGAAATTCAGCGCCGCGTCGGCATTACGTTTATCTACATCACCCATGATCAGGGCGAAGCCTTGACCATGTCGGATAATGTCGCTGTCATGCGGGACGGCGTGATTGACCAAATCGCCGGTGGACATCAAATTTACGACCACCCGGCCACACCTTTTGTTGCCTCGTTTGTGGGTGAAAACAATGTGTTCCGCGGCAAGGTTCAGTCGATCAGCGGAAACGAGGCCGTTATCCGTTCCAACCGTTCCGGTGATTTGCTGGCCCGGATCACGCCATCGGCGGTTGGTAAAATGAAAGTAGGCGATGATGCAATGATGTTTGTTCGCCCGGAATCCCTTGCTCTGGGTGAGGCTGATCCCGATGCCAAAACAACCATTTCTGCGGTCGTACAACACGAAGAATTCGAAGGCAATGCATACAGTGTGTTTCTGGAAGGCGACGGCGGCAAGCAGATTAAAATGTCGCTCACCAATAAAGGCCAGGACCGCATGTCCGCCGAAGGAGAAAATCTGACATTGCACTATGATGCCAAAAATGCCGTTGTGATGCCTCATGGCGAACTCGCGTCGGAATAGGGGCGCATCATGAAAAAACCTAAAATTTTTTCAGAATATTTCAAAAACAACGGTTTGGTGTTAGGCGGGCTGATGATGTTTCTTGTCGGCTTTTGGGTCATTTTTCTGATCCTTTTGCCGCAACTTTCGATGCTGGACTTTTCATTTCGGTTCAACCTTCCGCCCAGCGAACTCGGCAGTGCCAAAGATGTCTATACACTAAGCAATTACAAGTACCTGATTTACGGTGCCGAAGGCGCTTCGAGCACCTATAACACTGTTGATCTGATGGTTTTCGTGCGCACGATTGTGGCGGCATTGCTGGTAACCATCGCCAATTTCATCATGTGTTATCCGCTGGCATATTTCCTTGGCCAATCCAAAGGCACCAGTTTTGCCCGGGTGCTGATCGTCTTGTTGATCATTCCCTATTGGATCAATGAAATTTTACGGGCTTTCGCGCTCAGGATCATCTTCGGCGATGCCGGACTGATTAACGAAGTGCTGATGGTGTTGCAGTTAACGTCCGAGCCGATCGATTTCATACGCGAGGACATCGCGCTTTATGCCGGTTTGGGGTACGCCTATATTCTTTTGATGCTGTTCCCCATGTATAACGTTATTGAAAGTCTTGACCGCAATCAGATCGAGGCGGCGCGGGATATGGGCGCATCGTGGTTGCGTATTCACCGCCGCATTGTCATTCCGCACGCCAAGCCGGGGATTGCTTCGGGGGCGACGATGGTTTTCATGCTGTCGGCGGGTGCGCTGGCTGCACCACAGGTTTTGGGGGGGCCGTCCAGCCTCTGGTTCACGCAGCTTGTTTATCAGTGGTTCAATAATTCACTGAACTGGCAGCAAGGGTCTGCCTATGCGATTGTTCTGCTGGTTGCCAGTATTACCATTGTGTTGACGATCATGCGCCTGTTCAAGGTGAATATGGGGGACATTGGAAAATGAACAGCAAGCTCATTTATCCATTGGCCTTGGGCGCCTATTTGATCATTTTCTTCGGCTACCTTCTGGGGCCTCTGGTCGTGATGAGCATGACGGCGTTTAATTCGTCCGGTTTTCCCTCGGTTTCGCCATGGGCCTGTTTTACTTTTGAATGGTTTGATGTTCTGTTCAAAGACGAACGCATTTTAAAAAGTATTGTCAACAGCCTGATCATTGGCCTGGGCACGGTAATTTTGTCGGTGGCCATCGGGCTTGCGGCCTCTCTGGTCCTGACACAGGTGTGGGCAAAAATGCGCGCAACCTATTATACAATCATTATCATGCCGATCCTTATTCCCGGTGTCGTGCTGGGGATTTCGACACTGGTCTTCTGGGACCGGGTCAGCCGCATTCTCGGCCCGTCAACGGATGCCTTGTTGCATAATGGAATTTTCCTGACCATTCTCGGCCAGTCGACCTTTATTTCCTCGTACGCAATGCTGATTTTTGTTGCCCGTTTGCAACGCTATGACCCTGGCCTGACCGAGGCTGCGCTGGACTTGGGCGCAAGCCATACACAGGCGTTCCGCAAGATCATGTTGCCGTTTTTGCGCCCGGCCATCGCCTCGGCGGCGGTACTGGCTTTTCTGGCTTCGTTTGAAAACTATAACACGACCACTTTTACCTTTGGCAAATTCCCGACACTGACAATAGAACTCGCGCAAAAAGTACGTTACGGGATCAACCCGTCGATTTCCGCATTGGCGTTTATCATTGTCATGCTGACAATTTTTGCAGCATTGATTTTTGAAGCCAACCGCCGTAATAAACAGCGCAAGCTGGAAGAAGCAAAATCAGCGACCCCGGTCAAGGCGAAAACTTTTTTGCCGGGTTTTTTGCAAGGCAACCCGGCTGCGATTATTTTGGTGCTGCTGTCGTTTACGGTTATCACCATGGCCGGAGCGGCGCAAAGTTACAGCCCGCAACAATGCAAAGCGCGGGTTCTTGAACTCAAGCAACAGGAAATCAAACGGAATATCGAAGCGTTGCGCCAGAAAAGACGCCTCGAAGAACAAAAGAAATCCTACAAAGGGCCGGATATTTTCAACGCGCCGGCTACGAAAAAAGGAACAAATGCGCCACCAACCTCAAGCGGAGCATTTGGCGGTGTGTTTGACCCGAATGCCTTGTCCGGCGGAGCCAAAAAAGGCGAAGATACCAAGAAAAAACCTTCGAACGGTTCTTTCGGCGGCGTGTTTGATCCCAGTAATCTGCAAAATAAAAGTGAATAATCGACGGATTTTTGCGGTCCTGAAACCGCTGGTCAAGAGGCCCTGATGCTTGTCGCACAGATCAGTGATACCCACATCGCCGAACCAGGTCAGAAGGCCTACGGGTTTGTTCCCGTGGCCGATAATCTGAAACGGTGTGTTGCGCACATCAACAACCTGACCGTGCCACCGGATATGGTATTGCTGAGCGGTGATGTGACCAGTGATGCTTCGCAGAAACAGGCGGAACACGCGGCCTGTATTCTGGATCAATTGGCCTGCCCTTACTATCTGGTGCCGGGAAATCATGATGACCGCAGTGTGCTGTGGCGTGTCTTTGGCGGTGCAGCCTGCCTTTCAGGACCCGGTGAATTTTTTAATTATGTGATCGACGGGCATGATTTGCGTGTTGTTGCTTTTGACAGTGTCGCCACAGGTGAACCGGGCGGGGAAGTTTGCCCGGCCCGCGCCGACTGGCTGGACGCGTGTTTGCGTGAAGGCAAGGATCAGCCGACGATTATATTCATGCATCATCCACCGTTGAAATTTGGCGTGCCCGAAAGCGATGAGGACGGCTTCAAGGGGGCGGATATTCTGGGCCGGATCATTGGCAAATATCCCAATATTGAACGCATACTGTGTGGACATATACATCTTTTAGCCTATGCCAACTGGCACGGGACCACGGTTTCAACGGCGCCAAGTATGGGCATGCAGCTTGATCTGGATCTGACACAGGCCAAACCGTCCGAATTTTTAATGTCTGATCCGGCCTATCTGTTGCATTACTGGACCCCGGAAAAGCAATTGGTAACCCATACGGTTCAGGTTAATGACTGGCCGGGGCCTTATGCTTTTTCTCACCGACTTTGATTATAGATCCAGTATTTGCCTTGTATGACCGGCAATGACTTTTTCTTCGTCCGTATTGATGATCCATGCCGTGGCCGGGCTGTTGTTCAAGGTAAGGCGGCGACCTCCCGTCCGGTTGGCGGTTTCATCCAGATCAAGACCAAGCCATTGCGACAATTTCAGTACGCGCTCACGAATTTCAGCAGCATTTTCGCCAATGCCGCCTGTAAACACCAAGGCATCCAGACCACCAAGGGCGGCGACCAGTGACCCCAGATGCCGGGATACCTGATAACAGAAAAAAGTCACAGCCTCGCGGGCCTGTTTGTTGTCGCTGGCAAGCAAAACTTTCATATCCTGACTGATCCCGGAAAGCCCCAGCAAACCGGATCGATTGTAGAGCATATCTTCAAGGTCCTGAATATCTGCACCGTCTTCGCGCATCAAATGCAACAGCACACCGGGATCAACAGAGCCGCAGCGCGTTGCCATCGGCAGTCCATCCAGTGTGGAAAAGCCCATCGTTGTGGCGATGCTTTTGCCGTCTTTAACCGCGCACATACTGGCCCCGTTGCCAAGGTGGGCAATAACCATCCGCCCGGGGACCGGTTGGCCTGTCTTGTGCGTAAAGTTATCAATGATGGATTGATAGGAAAGCCCGTGAAAACCGTAGCGACGGATACCTTTATCGGCAACCGCCTGCGGCAGGCCGGAATGACAGGCATAAAACGGCATCGTCGCATGAAACGCCGTATCAAAGCAGGCGACTTGCGCCAGCTCTGGAAGCTTTCGTGACAACGCCCGGATGGCCCTGACATTATGGGGCTGGTGTTGTGGCGCCAGCGGGCTTAACGCATCAAGTTTTTCAAGGATTGTGTGATCAATCAGGACCGGGGCGGTAAAACCGGTGCCGCCATGAACAACCCGGTGCCCGGCGGCCACGAACGATACGTCCCTGTCGCGGAGCCAGCCGAGCACAACATCAAAGGCATCGTCATGGTTGGCGATCGCGTTGACCGCACCCGGAAATGCAAGCGATTGACCCTCGCCGTCACGGACATCAACATCAGGCGAAGTCCCGATACCGGAAACCTGCCCCTTGATCCGGGTCTTGGGTGATTTGCCCGAAACCGATATCAACTGAAACTTGATGCTGGATGATCCGGCATTAATGATCAGTATGTTGTTGTCCATGACGGGGCCTGTTCGGGTTCCCTGATATCAAACGGTTTTCTGTTGCTGCATGTCTTCGGCGTTGATCCCGGCAACGACAACAGGCTTGGTCATGGCGTCGCGGCGGAACGGTTCGCCCAGTTCCTGATTCAGTACAACTTCGATAAACGTTGTTATACCCTCATCCTGATCTTTACAGGCTTTTTGCAGGGCCGCCGTCAACGCGCCCTGGGTCCGCACTTCGACCCCTTTCAGGCCACAGCCATCGGCAACACGGGCAAAACTCAGTTCCGGGTTCAACTCGGTGCCGACAAAATTATTGTCATACCAGAGAATGGAATTACGTTTTTCCGCACCCCATTGAAAGTTGCGAAAAACAACCATTGTGATCGCCGGCCATTCATCACGTCCACAGGAAATCATTTCGTTCATGGAAATCCCGAACGCACCGTCCCCGGCAAACCCGACAACCGGTGTATCCGGGTTGCCGATTTTGGCACCCAGGATTGATGGAAACCCGTACCCGCAAGGCCCGAACAATCCGGGGGCTAAATATTTCCGGCCTTGTTCGAACGTTGGGTAGGCATTGCCAATGGCGCAGTTATTGCCGATATCGCTGGACATAATCACGCCGTCCGGCAGTCCGGCCTGAATGGCGCGCCAGGCCTGACGCGGAGACATCAGATCCGCATCGCGGCTGCGGCTGTCGGCATTCCATGTTGTCCCCGGATCATCGTCTTCATGATCCATGCTGCTTAAAGTCTGTAACCATGCTGATTTTGTCTGGTGAATAATGGCTTTGCGTTCAGCCCGGTCCGTATCACCGGCTGATGGCTCAAGCTGATCAAGGATTTGCTGCGCCACCATTTTGGCATCGCCGCAAATGCCCACCGTGATTTTTTTTGTCAACCCGATACGGTCCGCGTTGATATCCACCTGAATGATGTGGGCGTCTTCGGGCCAATAATCCATACCGTACCCCGGCAATGTGGAAAACGGATTCAACCGGGTCCCCAAAGCCAGCACCACATCGGCTTTGGCGATTAATTCCATGGCGGCTTTGGAGCCGTTATACCCTAATGGACCCGCGGCCAAAGGGTGGCTTCCGGGGAAACTGTCGTTGTGCTGGTATCCGCTGGCAACCGGGGCATCAAGACGCTCGGCAAGCGATTGACATTCGGGAATGGCGTTACCGATCACGACCCCGGCCCCTGACAGAATAACCGGAAACCGGGCTTCGGATAACAGTTTGGCCGCCTGTTGAATGGCATCCATGCCGCCTGCGGGGCGTTCCAGTCTGATGATTTCCGGCAAATCGATATTCACGACCTGTGTCCACATATCCCGTGGTACATTGATTTGCGCCGGAGCAGATGCCCGGCGCGCTTTTTCAATAACACGGTTCAGAACTTCTGCCATGCGCGAAGGGTCACGGACTTCTTCCTGGTAACAGACCATGTCTTTGAACAATGCCATTTGTTCGACTTCCTGAAACCCGCCCTGACCAATGGTTTTGTTGGCCGCCTGCGGCGTTACAAGTAACATTGGCGTATGGTTCCAATAGGCGGTTTTAATGGCGGTGACAAAGCCGGTTATGCCGGGTCCGTTCTGGGCAATGGCCATGGCCATTTTTCCGGTCGTGCGGGTATAACCGTCACAGATCATGCCGCCGTTGGTTTCATGGGCCACATCCCAGAACCGGATACCGGCTTTCGGGAAAAGATCGGATATTGGCATAAAGGCCGAGCCGATAATTCCGAACGCATTGTCAATACCGTGCATCTGCAAGACTTTGACAAAGGCTTCTTCGGTGGTCATTTTCATCACAGGGTCCCCTTTCTGTACATCTGGCGTCATGGCAAAATCCGTGGATACATGACGCATTAACGTATTTTGATTTTATTCACTGTTGTGTTTGTAACGCATAATCAGCTTGTTGGCACCCGTATAGGGCCAGATGACGGCAATCTTGTACGTCAGATGGGGCGTCATTGATTTTTGCAGGCCTTGTTTGTTTCAGGGGTATCGGGGCAAGCAAAATCATCAGCTTTGATCTATATCAAGTCTTTCACTGTTTATACTGGTTATAAAAACGGTTGGGCTTGTTCCGGAGAAAGGCATTATGGGCGCATTTGAATATTTTGAAAATAACTGTCGATCGCGGTTTGACCTGATCTGCAGGACGTCATGAACCACCAACAGAAACGTACGCCAAAGAAAACCGGTGCCATTGACGCACGTCCGATGACCGGGAATGAAGCCTTTGCCCGTGGTGCCTGGGAAGCCGGCGTCAAGGTTGGCTCCGCTTACCCCGGCACCCCGAGCACGGAAATTATGGAAAACCTGTCCCGTTATCCGGTTGATGACGTGGAAGCCGGGTGGGCAACAAATGAAAAAGTGGGTCTTGATGTGGCCATCGGCGCGTCGTTCGCGGGCGTTCGGGCGCTGACATCGATGAAGCATGTGGGCCTGAACGTGGCCTCCGATGCGTTGATGTCGATGACCTATATCGGTGTCAACGGGGGACTGGTGCTGATCGTCTGTGATGATCCGGGCATCCATTCGTCGCAAAACGAACAGGACAGCCGTTTGTTTGCCAAACTCGCCATGATCCCGTGCCTTGAGCCGTCCGATGCCCAGGAAGCACTGGAATTTACCAAACGCGCCTTTGATTTAAGCGAACAGTTTGACACTCCGGTGATGGTCCGTTCAACGACCCGGCTTTCACACACCAGAAGCGCGGTCCGGATGGGGGAACGTGTCAAAGCCGGTGACAAGGGCTTCAGTCAAAATGCACAAAAAAACGTGATGATGCCCAATAATGCCCGCGTATCGCACCCAAAATTGATCGAACGCGAACAAAAACTGGCTGATTATTTTGAAACCGCGCCCATCAACCGCGTTGAAAAGGGTGTTAAGGATTTTGGTATTATCACCCTTGCCACGTCTTATGCCTATGTCAAGGAAACCTGCCTGGGTGCCAGCGTGCTTAAGCTGGGCGCCTCCTATCCGTTGCCGGAAAAGTTGATCCGGGATTTTTGCAATTCCGTTGACCGGGTTTTTGTCGTCGAAGAACTGGAACCCGTTGTTGAAAATGCCATCCGTGTGATGGGGATTGATGTGACGGGGAAAAAATATTTTCCCCGTGTTGGTGAATTTTCGCCGGAAATAGTCAGAAACGGTCTTGAAGCGGCAGGTGTGCTTGAGAAACGGGATTTGCCGTCCCCCCATCAGCCGCGCGCGACACCGCGCCCGCCCGTTCTTTGCGCCGGTTGCCCGCATACGGCCGGGTATATGGCGATCCGGGCGATGGAAGGCCGGGTCATGGGCGATATTGGATGCTATACACTGGCTGCTGTCGAGCCGCTTAAATCCATAGACACCTGCGTTTCCATGGGATCAAGCATCGGCAACGCCACAGGTGTGGCGCGGGCGGGAACGGAAACCCGGCCGATTATTGCCACCATCGGCGATTCGACATTTTTGCATTCCGGCATCCCGGCCCTGATCGATGCGGTCTATAACAACGTTAATATCACCGTGATTTTGCTGGATAACCATATCACCGCCATGACCGGTGGACAAAATCATGCGGCAACGGGCAAGACCTTGCGCGGGGATGATACCCACCGGGTCGAGTTTGAACCGTTGATCCGGTCATTGGGTGTGAAATGGATCCGGCGCACGGATTCCTATGACATCGCATCAATGTATCAGACGTTCCGCGAAGCCGCTGAATACAAAGGCGTATCGGTGGTGATTTCCGACCGTCCCTGTGTTTTGGACCCGGTCAAGGTCAAAGGCCCGCCGCTCACGGTTATTGGCAAAAATTGCGTGGCCTGTCAGTCGTGTATGAATTTGGGTTGTCCGGCCCTGTCATGGAGCGACGAATGGCACGACGGCCATCACAAGGTAAAAATCGATCACGCCGCCTGTATTGGCTGTACATTGTGTGCGCAAGTCTGTCCCACCGACAGCATCCGCCCTCTTGACGTTGTGACCGGGGCCGGATGATGGGGAAAAAACAAAAAACAACCAATGTTTTGATTGTCGGTGTTGGCGGTCAGGGCGTGATTATGGTTTCCAAAGTGCTGGCTTTGTTATGTCAGATGAGCGGCTATCAGGTCAAACAAAGCGAAGTCCACGGCATGGCCAAACGCGGTGGTTCGGTATTCAGCCATGTGCGTTTTGGTGAAACCGTGTGGTCGCCGACCATTCCCGTTGGTGAAGCCGATGTCTTGCTGGCGCTGGAATGGGCGGAAGGTCTGCGCTGGCTGAATTACCTGGAACCGATGGGCGGCACATTTATTGCTGATACGCAAAAAATTGTACCACCCTTTGCCTGTCTGAACCGCAACCGGGGTGCGGAGAAATTTTATTCCACCGAAACACCCGAAGACATTATCGGCGAAGTGAGCAACGGCTATGCCCTTGACGCAACGACAATTGCCACCGGACTGGGCAATGCCAAAGCGTCCAACACGGTCTTGCTGGGCACCCTGTCAACGGTGTTTGATTTCGAAGTGGATCAATGGCTGGATGTGATTGCCAAATTCGTGCCGCCGAAAACGCTTGAGATCAATCAACAGGCTTTTCAGGAAGGGCGTAAATGGTCGGATCATGTATCGACGGATGCCGTTACGGAACCTGCGGAAATCATTCAAACACAAACAACATCTGAAATCGTTATTCATGAAGACGTTGAATTGCGCCTGACCCGTGAATGGTGCAAGGGCTGTGATATTTGCGTGAAAATGTGTCCGGAACGGTGTTTGGGGCTGGATGCGACTCAGCGTGTGGAATTGCGTCATCCGGAACGCTGTACCGGATGTCGGGTGTGCGAATGGCTGTGCCCGGATTTCGCCATTGATGTGATCAGAAGCCCGACAGCAAAAGAAAAGATGAGTGCATAAAATGAGAGCTTCCGCCCAACTTCAGAATCTGCAAGGCAATCACGCCTGCGCATTGGGGGCGATTGCCGCCGGATGCCGGTTTTTTGCCGGTTACCCGATTACGCCGTCATCGGAAATCGCTGAACGGATGTCATTGGAGTTGCCCAAAGTGGACGGCATCTTTATTCAGATGGAAGACGAAATTGCCTCCATGGGGGCTGTGCTTGGGGCTTCCATGGGCGGGACCAAGGCGATGACGGCAACCAGCGGCCCCGGATTTTCCTTAAAGCAGGAAAATCTTGGCTATGCCGCTGGGGCGGAAATCCCGTGTGTGGTTGTCAACGTCATGCGCGGCGGACCGAGTACCGGGTTGCCGACGCGCCCGGCACAGGGTGACATCATGCAATCGAGGTGGGGCACCCACGGTGATCACGCGGTGATCGTGCTGGCCCCGGCATCGGTTAATGAGATTTATCAGGAAACTATCCGTGCCTTCACCTTGACCGAGACTTTGCGTGTGCCGGTGGTGTTGTTGTTTGATGAAGTCATTGGTCATCTGGTTGAAACGGTCGAATTGCCAACTGCGGAAACGGTAAAAGTCGCCGAGCGGAAATGGGCCGATGGGGCAAAGAAAAATTTCAAACCTTATCAGGAAACCAATGATATGGTCCCGGCGATGGCCCGCCCCGGTGATGGCTACCGCGTTCACACAACCGGGTTGACCACGGCCGAGGACGGTTTCCCGACCCAGGATGCCAAACAGGTGCAACGCATTGTCAGCCGACGGTTGGGTAAACTCGAACACCACAGAAAACAGATCGAAAGTTTTGAAGCCATGGATTGCGAAGACGCCGATATTGTCTTGTTGGCCATCGGCATTTCGGCCCGGGCAGCGGCGCGCGCTCAAATGATGGCCCGTGAACAGGGGATCAAGGCCGGTCTGTTCCGCCCCGTCACCTTGTGGCCGTTTCCGGAAAAAGCCTTTCGCAAGGCCTGCAAAAAAGCGGGCCATGTCATTGCCGCTGAAATGAATTCCGGGCAATTGCTTCTTGAGGCGGAACGGCTAGTCACAGACAAGACAAAAACCCATGGTTTGGGCCGCATTGATGGCGAAGTGATCACCCCTGATGACATCTTACAACTGATAAAGGACCTGTCCTGATATGAACGCCGTCAATCCAGAACCTTTCAACATCCGGGATTATCTGCGCGAAGATATGTTCCCGCATTTTCTTTGCCCCGGTTGCGGCCACGGAATTGCCATGCGCGCGTTGTTATGGGCGGTTCATGAACTTGCCATCGGCAATGATGATTTGGCGATTGTTTCCGGCATTGGCTGTTCCGGGCGGATCGGGGCATATATCGATGCCAATACATTTCATACCACCCATGGCAGGCCACTGGCGTTTGCCACCGGATTGGCCTTGGCCCGGCCTGATTTAAAAGTGGTCGTGATTACCGGTGATGGCGATTGTCTGGCCATTGGCGGCAATCATTTAATCCATGCCAGCCGGCGCAATCTGAACATCACCTGCATGATGTTGAACAATGAAGTTTATGGCATGACCGGCGGACAGGCGTCGCCAACCACCAGCCAGACACGTTTTACCACGACATCGCAAACGGGCAGCATTGAACCGGTGTTTGATGCCTGTGAACTGGCCGCGGCCGCCGGGGCCAGTTTCGTTGGCCGTGAAGTCACCCTGCAAGTGCCGGCGCTTAAAAATCTGCTCGCTCAAGCTATTGATCACAACGGGTTTTCTTTTGTCGAAGTGATATCCGATTGCACGGAAATTTTTGGCCGCAAAAATGATCTGGGCGAATCGCCTGAAATGATCCTGAGCCAGAAAGCCAGCATGCGGCCCGATACATACGGCAATGTGGTTGATCAACCGTTCCGGCCCAATCACATGAAAACCGGGGTATTCGTTGATAATGACCGGGTCGAATACGGTGCGCTTTACCGGGAGCACGCCAAAAAAATTCAAAACCAAATGGAATCTTGAAGGAAAAAATTGTGCAGGATTATGAAGTTCGGTTCAGTGGCAGCGGCGGGCAGGGGCTGCAATTATCGGCAAAAATTCTGGCCCATGCCCTAAATCTGTCCGGTAAACGGATTGCCCAGTCGCAAAGTTACGAGCCCACTTCACGTGGCGGCCTGAGCCGATCCGATCTGGTGGTCAGCGACGGCATCGCCGCTTTTCCGTTGGTCACATCCCTTGATTATCTGGTTGTTCTGGATCAGAACGCGGTCTCGATTTCCCTGGATTTATTGAACGATCATAGCACCGTTATCGTGGATGAGCGGTTCGTTCCGGAACCGCCAACGGGGGCTTTCCGGCTTTTTAAACGTCCTTTCAATGAAACGGCCGTGAAACTGGGCAATGTCCGGGTTGCCAATATCATCAGTCTGGGTGCGCTTGTAGGCGCCAGCGATATCTGTTCCTATGACCTGCTGGAAAAAGCGGTCCAGGAGGGCGTGCCGGCAAAATTTCTGGATCTCAATCTGGAAGCGGTCCGTTTGGGCTATCAAATGCTGGCGACAAAAACTCTGACCGGGACGGCGTAACAGCCCGGCGCCCGGAATTGATCCTTGCAGAAATAAAAATAAGTATTGTCGTACGTGAATGCCTGAATTAGATTGTTCTGTAACCGAACAATAATGCACACCATTCAGCAAACACGGGAGAACGGATAATGAAGTCTTCTTTGCAACAGGGCGTCACCGGGACGCGGACAGTTCAAATCGACAAGGCCCGGACCATCGACTTTATGGGCGAAAATTTACGGGTTTACGCGACGCCTTCGCTGGTTGCCGATATGGAATATTGTTGCCGGGATTTATTGCTGGAACATCTGGACGCGGGCGAAGACAGCGTTGGCACCCGGGTTGAAATTGACCATACCGGGGCGACATTGCTGGGGATGTCAGTGGAAATTTCTACGACGATCAAATCCGTTGACGGACGTCTGGTGGTTTTTGATGTCACCGCCACAGATGATCTTGAACAGGTTGCACATTGCATTCATACTCGTTTTATCGTTGAAACAGCCAAGCTGCAAACGCGGCTCGAAGCAAAGGCGGCAAAATTGTAGGATCAGGACATGGGCAAAACAAGTCAGCATCTTCGCAAGGAAGTCCCCACATATTGTTATCAGTGTGTGGCCGGGCCGGATTTGCTGACCGTGGGCGTTGAAGACGGGGTGGCGACCGAGGTTCAGCCCAATTTTGCCACGGCCGAAATTCATCCCGCAGCGGGGAAAGTCTGCGTCAAAGCCTATGGATTGATACAGAAAACCTATAACCCGCACCGTATCACCACGCCGATGAAACGCACCAATCCGAAAAAGGGCAAGGACGAGGATCCGGGTTTTGTTGCCATTTCCTGGGACGACGCGCTGGATACCATTGCCGGGCATCTCAATGAATGCCGGGAAAAAGGATTGAACGACCAATCCGGCTATCCCCGCGTCGCCGCCAGTTTTGGCGGCGGCGGCACACCGACGTCCTATATGGGAACGTTTCCTGCGTTTCTTGCCGCATGGGGACCGATTGATGCCGGGTTTGGCAGCGGGCAGGGCGTTAAATGTTATCATTCGGAACATTTGTACGGCGAATTCTGGCACCGTGCGTTTACCGTCGCTCCGGATACACCCAATTGCGATTACATTCTTTCGTTCGGCGGCAACGTCGAAGCATCAGGCGGGGTCTGCGGTGTCAAACGCCATGCCGACGGGCGCGCGCGCGGGACCAAACGAATACAGATTGAACCGCATTTGTCGATCACCGGGGCCTGTTCGGCGGAATGGGTGCCGATCAAGCCGAAAACCGATCCGGCGTTCATGATGGCGATGATCCATGTCTTGCTGCATGAACACGATTGGCAGGAACTGGATCTGGATTTCATCAAACACAGAACATCGTCACCTTATTTATTGGGTAAATTCGGCTACTACATGCGCGATGTGGAAACCCGTAAACCGCTGATCTGGGACGGCAATACGAACACTGCCGTGCCTTTTGATACGCCGGGGGCTGACCCGGTGCTGGAAGCGGCATTTCTGGTGGAACACGCCATCGAAGAAGGTGCCGACGGCAAGGAATGGGACCATTTCAACGAACGCTGTCAGACGGCGTGGGAAAAACTGGTTGAACATACAAAACAGTACAGCCCGCTTTGGGCGTCAGGTATTTGTGATGTGCCGGTTAAAACCATTCGCCGCATCGCCAACGAATATCTGGAACACGCAAGGATCGGCGAAACCATCGAAATTGACGGTCATACATTGCCGTTGCGTCCGGTGGCGATTACTTTGGGTAAAACCGTCAACAATGGTTGGGGCGGGTATGACTGTTGCTGGGCACGGACGTTGCTCGCCTGTCTGGTCGGGGCGTTGGAAGTCCCCGGCGGCACTTTGGGCACCACGGTCCGGCTCAACCGTCCGGCATCGTCCCGTCAGGCCAGCGTCAAACCGTCGCGGGACGGCTTTATGGAATACCCCATGAACCCGACGGACAAGGAAAACTGGGTATCCCGCCCGGATGTGCGCAATGCCAACCGCACATTGGTGCCGCTGGTTGCCAATTCACCGTGGAGTCAGGCTTTGGGGCCGACCCATATCGCATGGATGCTGCAAAACGAGACGCCCGAGAACTGGCCGGAACCGACCTTGCCCGATGTCTGGTTTGTGTACCGTACCAACCCGGCGATTTCATTCTGGGATACGACATCAATAATTGACACGGTGTCCCGGTTTCCGTTCACGGTCTGTTTTGCCTACACCCATGATGAAACCAATCACATGGCGGATATTCTATTGCCGGAAAGTACCGATCTGGAAAGCACACAACTGATCCGTATTGGCGGCACCAAATATTTCGAACAGTATTGGGACTATCAAGGATTTGCTTTGCGTCAGCCTGCTGTTGATGCCAAAGGCGATGCTAAAGATTTTACATGGATCGCCACCCAGCTTGCGAAGCGTACAGGGTTGCTGGAAAAATATAATGATGCCATCAATCGTGGTGCCGCCGGGGTACGCCTGAAACGCGAAGACGTTGATTGCGCCCTTGATGTGACAAAAGAACACGGTGTTGATGACATCTGGGACGCTGTTTGCCGGGCCGCCAGTGTGGAAATGTCGGGTGGTGATAATCAGGACGGGCTTGAATATTATAAACAGCACGGCCTCAAGGTGATCCCCTATCAACGCATCAACTGGTATCTATACCCTGAATTGGTTAAACAGAATTTGCGTTTTGAAATGCCTTATCAGGAACGCTTGTTTAGGATTGGCAAACAGTTGGGCAACCGTTTGCATGAGCTGGGCATCAGTTGGTGGGACTCGCAACTGGATGAATATGAACCACTACCGGTGTGGAAGGATTTTCAGGCCCTTTGGCAGGATGCGCTGGAAAAAAATTTCGATGTGGATATTTCCGATTACCCGTTCTGGCTGGTCACTTCCCGTTCCATGCAGTACGCATGGGGCGGTAACGCCGACATTCAGATGATCAAGGAAGTGGCTGATAACATTGCCGGTCACGGCGGGGTGATTATCAACGCCGGAAGGGCGCGGGAAATGGGCATCGGCGAAGGCGACCTGATTGAAATCGCATCACCCCTGAACGCCACCCGGGGCCGGGCAATTTTACGCGAAGGCGTGCGCCCGGACACATTGGTGATGATCGGACAGTTTGATCACTGGGCGACACCGCTGGCGAAAACATTTGATGTGCCCAGTATGAACAAATTGACGCCGATGCTGCTGGATTTAACGGATTCCACCGGTTCCGGTGCCGATCTGGTCAAGGCATCGGTGACGTTGATTGGAAAAGCATCATGACGCGCTGGGCAATGATTGCGGATCTGGAACGCTGTGTCGGCTGTCAAACCTGTACGGCGGCCTGTAAACACACCAACGCCACGTCGCCTGCGGTACAGTGGCGCAAAGTGCTGGATATGGAACTGGGAACCTATCCCGATGTCAAACGGGTATTTGTTCCCGTTGGCTGTATGCACTGCGAAGACCCGCCCTGTATGCACGTTTGTCCGTCAACGGCTACGGGCAGGCGCGATGACGGCATTGTCACCATCGATTATGACCTTTGTATCGGTTGCGCCTATTGTGCGGTGGCCTGCCCGTATCAGGCCCGGTTTAAAGTCAACGGACCGAGTTTTGCCTACGGTGGTGACGGGCAAATGAAAAATGAAGCGGCCCGTGAAGACCCGGCCCGTTTTGGCGTCGCGCAAAAATGTACGTTTTGTGCGGACCGCATTGATTATGGCCTTGAAAACGATCTGACCCCGGGCGTTGATCCGCTGGCAACCCCGGCGTGTGTGAACTCCTGTATTGCAGGGGCTTTGCACTTTGGTGATCTGGATGACCCGGCAAGCAACGTCTCGGGTTTGCTGGACAGTCACAAAACGTTTCGTATGCATGAACAGTTGGGCACCGATCCCGGCTTTCATTACATCTGGAAACGGAATGACGGTAACGATGGTGATTCTGAAAAAGATGAAACGGTCCACATTCCGGCGACGGCGACGGGCAACGTCGGCAGCGCCAAACCCTGGTTGCAACAGCACTGGGACTGGCGGGCGGCGGCCAATTTTATCTGTGGCGGCAGCGGCAGCGGCATGATGCTGGCCTTGGCTGCCATGGCCACGATAGAATTTGTTCCCGATTGGCTGCTGCTGGTCCCGCTTGGCTTTATTGGTGCCGGGCTGTTTTTTGTCTGGCTGGAAACCGGGCGACCGTTCCGGGCGCCATTGAATGTGTTTTTCAACCCCTGGACGTCGTGGATGAGCCGCGAATCCATAGCCGCAGCGGTGCTGTTTCCGGTGACGCTGGCGGCGATCGGGCTTGCCAGTGATCTGTTTTTTTTTATAGCCGTCCTGCTGGCGGCTGTTTTCCTTTATTGTCAGGCCCGTCTTATCAAAGCCAGCAAGGGTATCCCGGTATGGCGCAACCCGGCGGTGGTTGGTTTTATCATTGCGACCGGATTGACCGAAGGCTGGAGCTTGTTGATGATGGCAAGCCCACCTTCATCCCCGCCTTCTTCATTAAATGAAATGCTGGCCGGTGGTCTGGTGGTGTTGCTGATCACCCGGCTGTTGATGTGGCGGCGATATTTAAAGGCTTTGCAAGGCAACGCGCCAACCGCCGCTTTAAAGGTTTTGCAAAAATACAATACCGCTTTCATTCTTGTTTCCCATACCTTGCCGATTGCCGTCATCGGGGTGGATATGATTTGGTCCGGCGTGTCGGTTTACGGACTGGGCGCGGCCGGATTTTTTGCCCTGATCGGCGGCTGGGTCATGAAATATATCCTCATTACCAAGGCGTCCTGGAATCAGGGTTATGAAATTGTCCATACGCCGGAGCGCGGGTTGGGCGGGTCCGGTCCCGGCGGTCAACCGGGGTGGGGACAGGCGTCATGAATGCAATCCGGAGAGCCGTCACCCGCGAACGGTCATTCAAAAAAGAAGCGGAAAAACTGTTGCTTGGCGCGGGCGAAGAATTCCACGGCGAAGCCATTCTGGCCGTGACCAAAGCCTTGTTGCAGGCAGGCGTTTCCTATGTCGGCGGTTATCCGGGTGCCCCGGTATCGCATTTGATGGATGTGTTGGCCGATGCCCGTGAAACCGTGCTGGAAAAGTACGGCATTTATTTCGAACAGTCCGCATCCGAAGCCGGAGCCGCCGCCATGCTGGGCGCGTCGATCAACTATCCCCTGCGCGGTGCGGTGACATGGAAATCCATTGTCGGTACCAACGTGGCGTCCGACGCATTATCCAATCTGGCATCGGCCGGGGTCAAGGGCGGCGCGGTTATTGTCATCGGCGAAGATTACGGCGAAGGCGCCAGCGTCATTCAGGAGCGCACCCACGCCACGGCTTTGAAATCATCAATGCCGTTGATTGATCCCAGATACGACATGCAGAAAATGGTCGATTTGACGGAACACGCTTTCAGCCTGTCCGAAGCCAGCCATTTGCCGGTGTTTCTGTCGCTGCGTATCCGGGCCTGTCATATGACCGGCAGTTTTACCTGCAAAGACAATCAACCGGCCACGGCCACATCCAAAGACAACGCGTTGAAGCCTGACGCCGATTATGCCCGGATTGTGTTGCCGCCTTCGACCTATGCCCAGGAAAAAGCCAAGATCGAACAGCGTTTACCGGCGGCGCGGAAATACATTGTTGACCATGAACTCAATGAGACATTTCCGGGCAATGGCGCACGGCTTGGCATCATTATGCAGGGCGGCATGCATGGCGTCGTCATGCGCGCGTTGTCCCGTTTGGGGTTGGCCGACGGTTTTGGCAAGTGCGAAATCCCGCATCTGGTATTGAACGTTATTCATCCCCTGGTGCCGGAACAGATCACGGATTTTTTAAGCGACAAAGACAGCGTGCTGGTTGTCGAAGAAGGCCACCCGGCATTTATCGAAGAGCAGATCAGATCAATACTGCAACAAAACGAAATGACGACGGTGGTGTATGGCAAAAACGTTGTGCCGGGGACGGGTGAATATATCCCCCCTGTGGTGCGTTCCGGGATTGCCACCTATTTATCTGCGACCGCTGACAAGACTATCTCTACAAAAGTTAAACGCAAAAACAACGCTGTCATTAAACAGGTCAAATTGGCCGTTGATCATAAACCCGACCGTCCGTTACCACCGCGTCCTCCCGGTTTTTGCACCGGCTGTCCGGAACGGCCGGTATTCAGCGCATTGAAACTGATCATGCGCGATCGCGGGCCTTTGCATGTTTCCATGGATATCGGTTGTTCGACCTTTGCCACTTTGCCGCCGTTTCAGGTTGGCAATTCGGTACTGGGTTATGGTTTAAGCCTTGCCAGCAGCGGTGCCGTATCAGGGGCATTGAAGCAGCCCGCCATTGCCGTGATGGGCGACGGCGCGTTTTGGCACAACGGACTGACCACAGGGGCCATCAATGCCAGATGGCAAGGCATGAACGCGGTTCTGGTGATACTGGACAACGGTTACGCCTCGGCCACCGGACAACAGCACGTGCCGTCAACGGGGGCGACCCCGGTCGGGGAACCGGTGCAGGTTTCCATTGAAAAAGCCTTGCAAGGCATCGGCGTCACATGGATTAAAAAAATCGACAGCTATAATGTGACCGAAGCCCGGCAAACCATCGAGGAGGCTTTGGACAGTCCGCACCCCGGCCTTAAGGTCATCATGTCGGACAACGAATGCATGCTGGCCAAAAAACGTCGCGGCAATGCCAGAAAGGCCAAAGCCCTGAAAGCCGGGGTGCCGGTACGCCGGGCGCGGTTTGGTGTTGATCAGGAAGTGTGCAGCGGTGATCATTCCTGTATCCGTTTGAACGGTTGCCCGTCGTTGACCATTAAACCGTCACCCGATCCATTGAAAGACGGGCCGACGGCCTATGTGGATAAAAACTGCGCGGCCTGTAACCTGTGCGGGGAAAATGCCCACGCGGCGCAATTATGCCCGTCTTTCTATAAAGCCAAAGGCCTTGTCAACGCACCGTTATTAAATCGGCTGTGGTCGGGACTGAACAGAAAACTGTTTCACTGGGCGGGGTGGGCATGAAGCCGTTTGAGCCCATATGTGTCCAGATTGCCGCCCTCGGTGGACAGGGCGGTGGCGTGCTGGCGGGCTGGTTGGCGGATGCGGCAAGGATTGCGGGCTATCCGGCGCAATCCACGTCCATACCGGGGGTGGCCCAGCGTACCGGGGCGACGACCTATTATTTTGAAATGATGGCCCGCAAGGATCCGGATAAGAAACCGTTGTTCAGTTTGTTTCCCGATCAGGACGGGCTTGATTTGATGGTGGCGATGGAACCTTTGGAAGCCGTGCGCGCGCTGGAATTGGGCTTGATTACCAAACGCACCGTGGTTTTGACGGCGGTTGAGCGGATATACAGCACGGCTGAAAAATCCGTGGCCGGGGACGGTGCCATCGCGTCCACTGCGTTGATCCAAGCTTTGGAAGGGGCCGCCAAAAAATTGATTGTATTGGATGTAGATCAACTTGCCTCCAGACCGGGTGCGCCCGGAAACGGCGTCGTGTTTGGTGCCATTGCGGCGACCGGGATCCTTCCTGTGACCATTGATGATTTTCACGCCGCCATTCGCAACAAAGGCATTGCCGTTGATGCCAGTCAGGATGATTTTGTCTCCGGCTTCAATCACGCGGGCGAAGATATCAAGCCATCAACCGCCCCGGATAGCCAGGTTTTTGACAGGGCCCCTGAAAGATTTGAAAATGATATCAGCGCGTTGCCGGAATTCATGCGCCCGCTTGTGGGGCATACATTGGCCCGTCTGCTGGATTATCAGGATCCGGAATATGGACATCTTTACCTGACACGTCTGAAACCATTTTTGGATTGTGCGCCGGATGTGGCCTTGGAAGTGGCCAAACGGCTGGGCGCATGGATGAGCTATGAAGATGTCATTCGCGTCGCCCAGCTTAAAACCCGCCCCGGACGGCTGATGCGGATCAGAAATGAAATCGGAATTGACGGAAACGATCCGTTCACGGTGATTGATTTCCTGAAACCCGGTATCGAAGAACTGGCCGGATTGATGCCGCCGGTTTTGGGCCGGTTTTTAATGCGCTTTCATTCTGCGGATTCCACTGGGGGAATGAAATTACGTCTGCGCACATCCAGGTTTTACAGTTTTGCTCTGCTGAAATTGTTGGCCTTTTTGAAATATCGGCGGCGGAACACGTATCGTTATCATCTGGAACAGGCGGCTATTGAAAAATGGTTGCAGGTATTGGAAACCGCTAAGGATGATCCGCAATTATCACGGCTGGTTGCCGAACTGGCGGTATTGGCCCGGGGCTATGGTGGCGTCCGCGCCAGAGGGACCAAGCAATTGCAAGCCCTGTTTGACGGCGGACTGCAAAACACCGGTGGCGAGCCGGAAAAATTCAAATCCGAAGCGGCGGCGTTGCTTTATCAGGCGCGCCATGACGCCGATAAAAATTGCGGGAAAATGTAGCAGGAAATAAACGAGTACGTTACAGGCGGGAGGACAAAACGATGGCGACATCTTTACAAACGCATAAACATGATCCTGAAATCGAAACCATGGCACGGGATCGATTGACGGAATTACAGCTCGGGAAGCTTAAAAAAATTGTCACCCATGCCTATGACAACGTTGATCATTACAAAAAAAGTTTTACCGACGCCGGGGTTACGCCGGACGATTTGAAAACGCGCGAAGATTTTGCCCGTTTTCCGTTTACGGTCAAAGACGACCTTCGCGCCAACTATCCGTTTGGTATGTTTGCGGTGCCACGGGAAAACGTGATGCGGGTGCATGCCTCATCCGGGACAACGGGCAAGCCGACCGTGGTTGGCTACACCAAAGAGGACATTGATGTCTGGTCGCAACTGATGGCGCGGTCGATGGCATCGGCTGGTGCGCTTCCCGGTGATATCGTTCACAATGCCTATGGTTATGGTTTGTTTACGGGCGGACTGGGCGCCCATTACGGGGCCGAGGCATTGGGCTGTACCGTGACCCCGGTGTCGGGCGGCTTTACCGAACGACAGATTGTGTTGTTGCAGGATTTCGGATCGCGCGTGTTGTGCGCGACGCCTTCCTATGCCCTGAACATTGCCGAAGTGGCCGAACGTCAAGGTGTCGATATCCGTAAATTGCCGTTGAAAATCGGCATCTTCGGGGCCGAGCCGTGGAGCGAGGCCATGCGCGCCGAACTGGATGAAAGACTGGGGATCAAGGCCGTTGATATTTACGGGCTTTCGGAAATCATTGGCCCCGGTGTGGCGGCGGAATGCGTCGAAGCCAGAAACGGGTTGCATGGTTGGGAAGACTGTTTTTTGTTTGAAACCATTGATCCGGATACGGGCGACGTGTTGCCCATGGGCGAAGTCGGCGAGTTGGTGATTACCACCCTTGCCAAATGGGCGCAGCCGATGATCCGTTATCGCACACGGGATATCACCCGGCTGGATACGGACAAATGTGAATGCGGGCGCACCCATGCGCGGATCATGCGGATTACCGGGCGCAACGATGACATGCTGATCATTCGCGGCGTCAATGTATTCCCGTCACAGGTCGAAGCGGTGTTGGTTGGACAAGACGGGATTGCACCCCATTATCAACTGGTGCTTGAACGCGAAGGCAACATGGATGTGCTTTCCATCGAGGTCGAAGCCAACCCCGAAGTTGTCGAAGCCGAGTTTGCAGGCATAGGCAAAAATGTTGAACACATTATCAAATCAAGGGTCGGGGTGACCTGTAAAGCCCTTGTGCTGGGTGCGGGGAAAGTACCCCGTTCCGAAGGTAAAGCCGTCCGCGTTCGCGACATGCGGCCAAAACCTTAAATCCCCAGATAGGCTTCAACCACCTTGTCGTTGCCGAGCAATTCCTTGCCGGTGCCGGTCAGAGTGATTTCCCCGGCTTCCAGCACATAGGCGCGGTCGGCAATTTCAAGGGCCATGAAGGCGTTCTGTTCGACCATGAAAATCGTCGTGCCCGTTTCCCTGAGTTTGCGGATGATGTCGAAAATTTCTTCGACCAGCAAGGGTGCCAAACCCATGCTCGGTTCATCGAGCAACAAAATCCGGGGCCTTGTCATCAATCCCCGGGCCATAGCCAGCATTTGTTGCTGTCCGCCGGACAGGTTTCCGGCCATGTCATGACGTTTTTCTTTTAACACAGGAAAACGTTCGTACATCTGCTCGATGGTTTCCAGGGCTTCCTTGCCGGTTCGGGTAAAAGCGCCCAGCAACAGGTTGTCTTCGACCGTCATCGGGGCAAAGACCTGTCGGCCTTCGGGGACCTGTACCAGACCTTTTTTCACCCGCCCTGATGAAGACACGCGCGCAATGTCTTCGCCATCAAACATGACTTCGGCCCCCGGATGCGGTTGAACGCCCGACAAGGCGCGCAGCAATGTGGTTTTCCCGGCACCATTGGCCCCGACCAAAGACACCAGTTCGCCGGCATCAACATTGATATCAATGTTTCTGAGAGCCTGAATACGCCCGTAATGGCTGCAAAGATTGCGCACTTCAAGCAACATTTATGCCGTCCCCCGGCCATGGCCCAGATAGGCTTCGATCACATCCGGGTCTTGACGGATTTCATCAGCCGTGCCTTCGGCCAGTTTGCGTCCGCTGTCAAGAACCAGAATATGGTCCGATACGCCCATCACCAGTTTCATATCGTGTTCCACCAGAACAACCGTAATCCCCGTGGCGGCAATGCGTTTGATCAGATCATTGATTTCATGGGTTTCTGTCGGGTTCAGTCCGGCGGCCGGTTCATCAAGCAACAGTATCTCAGGCTCACTTGCCAGCGCCCGGGCAATTTCCAGCCATTTCAGCGCGCCATAGGGCATGGCGTCGGCGTCGGCATTGATATAGTCTTTCAATCCGACGTCACACATGATCTGTTCGGCGCGCGCCCGGCATTCCCGTTCGCCTTGGCGGATGGACAAAAATCCGAACAACGCCGGCATAAAGCGGCTGTCGGTTTTGATGTGACCTCCGACCATGACGTTTTCAACGGCGCTCATATTGAAAAAAATCTGCAAATTCTGAAAGGTCCGGGAAATCCCGTATCCGGCCATTTGGTGGGTGGCGAGATTGGTGATATCCTGATCCTTGAAATTGATCCGCCCCGCAGTCGGTTTATAAACCCCGGTAATCATATTGAATAACGTCGTTTTTCCGGCCCCGTTGGGACCGATGATGGAATGGATGGTGCCTTTGCCGATGGAGAAATTCAGATTTCTGACGGCATGGACGCCGCCAAAAGCCTTGCCCAGATTTTCCACAGAAAGCATGGTCATGGTTTTCGCCTTTGCCACATGGATTGCAATGTGGGCACCAGCCCCCGGCGCATGAAAATCATGGTGATCATCAGAATCCCACCAAATACCAGCATTTCATAATCATCAAAAACCGCTAATAACTGAGGCAGGGTCGTCAGCAGGGCGGCACCGACGACGGCACCGAAAACAGACGCCATGCCACCGACGACAACCATGGTTACCAATTCGATGGAATGGAAAAAACCGGCTTCGGACGGTGTTAAAAAAGCCGAATAATGGGCAAACAGGCTTCCGGCGATACTGGCAAAAACGGCAGAGACGACAAACACCAGCACTTTGTAGCGTTGCACATCGACACCGGCCACCGATGCCGCCACTTCGGAGCCGTGAACGGCGCGCAAGGCCCGGCCAACCGGCGAATGAACCAGATTTAATGCCAGCCAGACAGCGATGATCAACAATCCGCCGATCATCCAGTACCAGACCCATTCATTGGCCGGTTCCCAGCCGAAGACAGTAAAACCGGCAACCGGCATACCATCGGGGCCGCCGGTTATTTCGCCTTCCTGATTAAGCATGATGGATATGACAATTCCCATCCCCAATGTGCCCATGGCCAGATAATGGCCACGCAATTTCATGATCGGACGGGCCAGAACATAGGCCAGCACCGCGACCAGCACGGCACCTGTGACCATGGCGGCAATCGGTGCCCAGTCATAATTGCCGACCAGAATGCCCGACGCATAGGCACCAAGGGCAAAAAAACCGGCGTGACCCAGACTGATTTGCCCGGTGTAACCGATCAACAAATTCAGCCCGACACAAACGATGGCATTGATGCCGATTAAAATAACAATATCAAAATAAAAACTGTTGGGCAGGAACAATGGCAAAACGGCAATGATGATGCCAAGGATGAGCAGGCCTCCGGTTTCGGGTTTCAAAAGCCTGTTCATACCCGTTCTGCCCCGCGTCCGCCGAACAGCCCGTTCGGCATGAAAAACAGTACGGCCAGAATAATAATAAACGCGACCGCGTCTTTATAGGCGGATGAAATATATCCGGCCGTTATGGTTTCGCTGATGCCGACGATCAACCCGCCGGCAATGGCCCCCATTGGCTTGCCGAGGCCGCCAAGAACAGCGGCGGAAAAACCTTTCAATCCCAGCATGATGCCAACCCCGGAATAGGTCAGGGAAATCGGCGCGATTAGAATTCCGGCACTGGATCCCAGCAAGGCCGAAAGGCCAAAACTGGCCAGTAAGACAAAGCTGGTGTTGATGCCCATCAATTTTGCCGCTAACGGATTGTGCGATGTGGCAATGATCGCTTTGCCGGTCATGGTGCGGTTAAAGAACAATTGCAGGGCAATGACGATGACGACGGTACTGCCCAAAATCCATAAACTTTGCGGTAAAATCGATGCCCCGCCAATGAGGATCGGGTCATTGCCGGAAAAGGCAGGCAGGCTGTGAAAGTTGCGGTCCCAGATCACTTGCGCGGCACCGCGTAAAAAAATCGACGCGCCGATTGTGATGATAATCAGCGTTACGATCGGCGCTCCTCGTGCCGGTTCGACGGCAAATTTTTCAAGGGCGAAACCAACCAGTACGGTAATCATGATGGCTAAAAAAATTGCCAGAGGCATGGGCATGCCAAGGTTTATCAAAAATACCGTCGCCATCCCCCCCAGCATGACAAATTCACCCTGGGCAAAATTGATAACATGGCTGGCATTGTAAATAATGGCAAAACCCAGTCCGACCAGCGCATAGATGGCGCCGACCGTGATGCCGGAAAACAGAAATTGCAAAAATTCAGCGAACATGGGTATGAATTGGCCTGAAAAGTGGCTCCCTCACAGGGTCATGAGGGAGCCATTATCTGTTGGAAAAACGGGTTTATTTAAGCAATTTCCAGTCGCCGCCACTGACTTCGACCATTACAAACGAGGCCTGATCCAGTCCCAGATGATCCTTGGGCGACATGTTATAAATACCGTCCACGCCGATATAGTTTTTGGTTTTTTCAATTTCGTCCCGAACGGCGGCTTTGTTTGTGGTTCCCGCCCGTTTCATGGCTTCTACGGCAATCATCAGCCCGTCATAGGCGTGGCCGCCAAACGATGAAATGGCCGTACCGGTTTTGGTTTCAAACATTTTTTTGTAATCGGTGGCCACTTTTTTCTGTGGATGATCGGCCGGCAAGGCATCGACCACAACCAGCGCAGCGGCCGGCAGGCGCACGCCTTCGGCGGCACCGTCGGCATTTTTGATAAACGATTTTGACGCCGATCCGTGGGTTTGATAATGGGGAATTTTAACACCCAGTTGTTTGGCGTTTTTGGCAACGATGGATGTTGATGCGCCGAAACCACAATAAATCATGGCCTGAACACCGGCGGCGTTTTTGATTTTTGTAATCTGTGCCGTCATGTCGGTATCCCCTTTGCCGTGGGTTTCGTCCGCCAACAACGACATACCCGATCCGGGCGCCAGTTTTTGTACGTTTTTGCGGCATGATTTATCGAACCCGCCACTGCCTGATAACAGACCGATTTTGGAAATGCCGCGTTTTTTCATGTCGGCAAAGATTTTTTGTACGGCCAGTGTGTCCGTATGCGGCATTTTGAAAACCCATTTTTTGACAGGGTTGATAATGACGCTGGCGCCACCAAAGGAAATGAACGGAATGCCTGCTTTCTGGACAATGGGGATCACGGCCATGGTGGCCCCGGTTGTTGATCCGGCGAGAAGAATATCGACCTTGTCATCATTGATCAGGCGTTTGGCAAATGGCACCGCTTTTTTCGGGCTGCCGCCGGAATCATAGACAATCAATTCAAGTTTTTTTCCCAGTACGCCGCCTTCGGCATTGATCTTGTCAACGTACATTTCAAGCGTTTTCTTTTCCGGATCGCCGAGAAATGATGCCCCGCCGGTGACCGCCAGAAACGATCCTATTTTAATGGTTTCCTGGGCAGTGCTGTTGCCGATACCCAGGCCAAGTGCGGTAACCGCGCCCAAGGCGGTAAGGCCAGCGCGTTTTAAAAACGATTTCATTGAATGTCTCCTTCCTGATTTAAAGTCTCATTATTTTCCTGTTCGTGATTGTTCGATTGTTACTTTGTTGTAAACCGGGCTTTATATTAAATATGCCTTCAAGTACCAAAATACCGGAATTACACATTCGCCACAATCTTTTTATGGCTTTATCTGTTTTTTTATGACTTTAACATCTGGTCCAGCGCACTGCGGAGAACAGAAATGTTTTGCAGATAATGCCGGGTTTCATCCTGGGCAATTTCAACAAGGTTTTCAGACCGGGCATGGTCGGCGACGGTCAAAAACAGATTGGCGGCGGCTTCCAGTTCCGCCAACAGGGCTTTCATCCCGGAAAACAGATTTTTGTTCCCTTTCAACAGATAGGCTTCGGCGGCGGTCTTGTCGGCGTCGGCCGGTTTTTCGGAAGTCATTGCCGCCCGAATCTTGCCCAATGCCTGTTTGCAGGGAACGGGTAACTCACCGGCAAAGCGGGTTTCAATAATATCCACGTCATGGACAATGATGGTTTCAATTTGATGGGTCAGCTTGTTGAAATGGGTTGTATCCGTTGGCAAGGGGTTAATGTTAATTTGTCTGATTGCCGGTTTGGCCTGTTTCTTCCATGCCTGTAAGCGGTAAAGACGAAGCCCGGCGATTTGTTTTAATTGCAGTGTTGCAAAGGTTTCGATTTTTTGCCGGATGGCCGTATCCGTTTGACTGGCCGCCAGGGTGGATAACAACTGAAACACCTGATTTTTAAAGAGAATCGCGATCTGACAGGCCCGCCGGGGGGATAACAGATAAGGGTTTTCAATCAGTTCCCGGATTGGTCTTGTAATCAGATCATCTTCTTTCAACAATGTTTGAAGTTCGGTGAAATTCTGGTTTTTTTCCGGCAAGGGTGTCTGTTGCAGGTCCCGGATTTGCTGTTCTTCACATTTCTTCAGGGTTTCAAACATGGCACCGGTTTCCGCGTTACCATAGCGCTTGGTCAATGCCGCGCCGCGTTCACATAAACGGAGTGCGGTCTGATGAACGGTTGTCATCAACGCCTGCAGGTGCTGTTCATCAATCTGTTGCTTTGAAATGGCAATGGCGTGTTGTTCGGTTTGGGTCATAAAAGCAGTTTAAGCAAATAAAAGTTATGGTATTTGATTTATATCAATTTCGCATCTGCGAAAAGTGGTTATCTTTTTTGCCATACATGGGTGAATCCATAATTTATTATATGGTGCCATGCAAAAGTTTATGAATTTATTATAAGCACTTCAGGACGCCGGAGGAAGCGCGCATTGCATAGAATGCCACTTAAAATCATTTTAAAACTGGTCATTATTATGATTTTGGCCGGTTTTTCTGTTGATGCATCGGCTGCGGTTGGGCTGGACACATTTAAAAATAAATTCAGCGTCGGAGAAATTGTCCCCGGGGCCGATCGTCTGGAAAAAGAACAGGGCAATCCACCCGTGGCCAGAGCTTTCCGCGGCAAAGAATTACTGGGCTATGCGTTCCTGAATTCAGCCATCGTCAATGCCACGGGGTATTCAGGGAAACCCATTCACATCGTGATCGGCATGAACACCAAGGGAGTGATCACCGGGGCCAAACTGGTCAAACATTCCGAACCGATTGTTCTGGTTGGCATCCCGGTCAGAAAAATCGTTGCTTTTATTGACCGCTATAAAGGTATGGACATTGTCGCCCGCCATAAAGGGGAAATGGCTGCGCGTGAAGTGGATGTGGTCAGCGGGGCCACGGTTACGGTGATGATTATTGATGACACCATCATCCGTTCGGCGACCAAGGTTGCCAAAAGCCTTGGTCTTGGTGGCCTTAAGCCCGATGCCGGAAACGGCCCCCGTGAAGTCGTCACAATTCGGGACAAAGCCTTTGAAAGTGAAAGCTGGCAAACGTTATTGGGCGAAGGGTCGGTCCGGCGTTTGACGCTGTCCGTCGGCGAGGTCAGCAAGGCGTTTGCAAAGGCGGGGAAAAACAAAGCCGCCGGAAAACCGGAATCCACCAACCCTGATGATCTGTTCATTGATTTATACGCGGCGTCGGCGGGGATACTGGATATTGCGAAAAATCTGCTCGGTCAACAGGAATTCATCAACCTTAAGAAAAAACTGAAACCCGGTGAAACGGCCATTATTCTGGCGGGCAACGGGCTCTATTCCTTCAAGGGGTCGGGTTATGTCCGTGGCGGGATATTTGACCGGTTTCAATTAATTCAAGGGGATACAAGCGTTCGCTTCCGTGACCGCCTGCATAAACGTCTGGGCGGTTTCAACGCTGATGGCGCGCCGGATTTCAAAGATGTGGATCTGTTTATTGTCCCTGCCGACAGCGGGTTTATCGCGGCGAAACCGTGGCGGGTCAAGTTGCTGGTGCAGCGGGCCATCGGGCCCATTAAAAAGGAATTCATTACATTTGATTTGGGCTTTACCCCACCTGAAAAATACATTGAGCGCAAATTCGTAACCGTCGCGGGGACGGGTGATCGTGCGGCTTCTTCCGAAAATTCCGGTACGGCATCGTCTCCGGCGTCGGACCCATTGTGGATGAAAATCTGGCGAAACAAAATTCCGGACATGGTTATACTGGTGGCGGCGCTTGGATTTCTGACGATGATTTTTTTCTTTCAGGATGCGCTCGTGAAACACCCGGTTCTGACAGACCGGGTACGGTTGGGATTTCTGGCATTTACCGTGATCTGGATCGGATTTTATCAACAGGCGCAACTGTCCGTTGTTAACGTTCTGACCTTTGCCGGTTCCCTGATCAATGGGTTTCGCTGGGATTTCTATTTGAAGGAACCGTTGATTTTTATTCTCTGGGCTTCGGTCGCGGCGTCACTGTTGTTTTGGGGGCGAGGTGTGTATTGCGGCTGGCTGTGCCCTTTCGGGGCCTTGCAGGAATTATTGAACCGTCTGGCAAAAGCTTTCAAAGTTCCACAAATTCATTTGCCGTGGGGTTTGCATGAACGGTTGTGGCCCATCAAATACATCGTTTTTCTGGGATTGTTCGGAATGTCTTTGTATTCCTTTGAAATCGCCGAACAAATGGCCGAAATCGAGCCTTTCAAAACCACGATTGTGCTGACATTCCTGCGCACCTGGCCTTATGTTTTCTATGCTGTGGTTTTGCTTTTTATCGGCTTGTTTGTGGAACGGTTTTTTTGCCGTTACCTGTGTCCGCTGGGGGCGGCGTTGGGTATTCCGGGGCGGCTGCGTATGAATGAATGGCTGCGGCGGCACAAGGAATGCGGATCCCCCTGCCACCGCTGTGCCCGTGAATGCATGGTCGAGGCCATCCATCCCGATGGCCGGATCAATCCCAATGAATGCATGCAGTGCCTGCATTGTCAGGTATTATATTACGATACCCGTAAATGCCCGCCGATGATCCAGTTGCGTCTGAAAAGAGAGCGCAGAAAGGCATTGTCATCACAGCAAGGGAAACAACAGCATGAAAGCGGATAGAAAATTTTTTGGCGGCGCCGGAGGCCGTCCAGACAAGCATGATCACCCGATTGGTGGTCCTGTATCCGGAAAAAACTTTGAAAGATATTTTATCAACAGGCAACAGGAGCCAAAAATGTCAAAGAAAAAAAAACCCGAAGGCGGCGTTTCCCGCCGGGAACTTTTGAGTACAACCACCAAGGTGGCGACACTTTCCGGTCTCGGGGCCGTCGCCGGTGTGGGCGCATTGATGACACCGGATGACGTCCGCGCAGCCATTAAAAAAGCCAAATCTGAAGTCAAACCCGGTGAACTGGATGAATACTATGGTATCTGGAGCGGCGGCCAGTCCGGTGAGTTGCGCGTTATGGGCATGCCGTCCATGCGTGAGTTGATGCGTATCCCGGTGTTTAACCGCTGCAGTGCCACCGGCTGGGGCCAAACCAATGAAAGCCGGAAAATTCTGACCGAAAACCAGCTTCCGGCAGAACGTGAATTCCTGAAAGACAAAGGCAGTATTCATTTAAACGGTGACACCCATCATCCGCATATGACGTTTACCGATGGCACCTATGATGGTCGCTATATTTTTGTCAATGACAAAGCCAATACCCGTGTCGCCCGCATTGATTGCGCTACCATGAAAGTGGACAAAGTCATTTCGATCCCCAACGCGGCCGATATTCACGGCCTGCGCCCGCAGAAATATCCACGTACAGGTTATGTTTTTGCCAATGGTGAACACCGTGTACCGTTGCCAAACGATGGCCGCGATCTGGACGATCCGACAAAATACCATTCCGTATTTTCCGCCATTGACGGTGATACCATGAAAATAGCCTGGCAGGTGATGGTCGATGGCAACCTGGATAATGTCGATGCCGATTATCAGGGCAAGTATGCCATTTCCAGTTGCTATAATTCCGAAGAAGGTGTGAATTTGGCGGAAATGACCTCGTCGGAAACGGACTGGTGCGTGATTTTTGATCTCAAAGCCATCGAAGCCGGGGTCAAAGCCGGAGATTTCAAAACCTATGTCGGTGACACGCCGGTGCTGGATGGTCGCAAGGGATCCAAATACACCCGTTACATCCCGATCCCCAACAGCCCCCACGGTGTTAACGCATCGCCGGACGGCAAATACATGATGATCAACGGTAAGCTGTCGCCAACGGTTTCCGTGGTTGATCTGAGCCGTCTTCCCGATCTGTTTGCGGACAAAATCAAACCCCGGGACGCCATTGCCGCCGAACCGGAACTGGGGTTGGGACCCCTTCACACCGCCTTTGATGGCCGTGGCAATGCCTATACAACTTTGTTCCTCGACAGCCAGATCTGTAAATGGAATATCGATAAAGCGGTACGCGCCTACAAAGGTGAAAAAGTCGACCCGATTGTGCAAAAAGTCGATGTCCAGTATCAACCGGGCCACAACCACACCACCATGGGTGAAACCAAGGATGCCGATGGTCAATGGCTTGTTTCGTTGAACAAGTTTTCCAAGGACCGGTTTATCAATGTGGGACCCTTAAAACCGGAAAACGATCAGTTGATCGACATTTCAGGTGACGTCATGAAAGTGGTTCATGATGGCCCGACTTTTGCCGAACCCCATGATTGCATGATTGTGCACAGGTCAATCCTCAATCCGGACAGCATCTACAAACGTGACAATCCGACGTGGTCCGATGCGGTTGCCATGGCGAAAAAAGACGGTGTCAATCTGGAAGAAGCCGCCGACGTCATTCGTGACGGCAACAAGGTCCGGGTTTACATGCATTCCGTGGCCCCGAATTTCAGCCTTGAAAGTTTCAAGGTCAAACAAGGTGACGAAGTGACGGTGTATATTACCAATATGGATGACCTTGATGATCTGACTCACGGCTTTACCCTCGCCAATTATGGGGTTGCCATGGAAATCGGGCCGCAAGCGACGGCATCAGTGACATTCACCGCCGATTTGCCGGGCGTGCACTGGTTCTATTGCCAATGGTTCTGTCACGCGCTGCATATGGAAATGCGTGGCCGGATGCTGGTTGAAAAAGCATAGTCTCCGGATGTAAAGGACCTGAAACCGTGGCCGGGTATCGTGCAATTTTCATTTCCTGTTTGCTGTTGGCGGTGGCGTTTGCCTATCCTTCGACAAACAGGGCGATTGCGGCCACGGTTCCCGTTTCACCGGGTGCGGACAGTTTGGCAAAAGCCATTGCATCTGCCGCACCCGGTGATGTTCTTGAACTTTCGACGGGGGTCTACCGTGGACCAATCACCATTGATAAACAACTTCATCTCATTGGACAGCAAGGCGCGACCATTAAAGGATCAGGTTTTGGTTCAACCATCACGGTTGGCGCCCCCGATGTGACGATTAAAAATCTGACGATTACCGATTCCGGCCGGGAACTTGAAACCATGGATTCCGGTATTTTTGTCAATAAATCCGGTGACCGGGCGATCATCGAAAACAATATCATCAAGGACAATCTTTTCGGTGTCTATTTCTGGGGGCCGAAAAATGCCGTCATGCGCGGCAATACCGTTATGGGCATGAGAATTTCCCATATCAATCAGCGTGGCAACGGCGTCAGTTTATGGAATTCCCCGGGGTCCATCGTTGAAAACAATGAATTCAGGTATGGTCGCGACGGTATTTTTACGACCACCAGCCGCAACAATATTTTCAGAAATAACCGGTTTCGTGATTTGCGCATTGCGGTTCATTATATGTACACCAACAACAGCGAAATCAGTGACAACCTGTCCATTGGCAACAAGGTTGGCTACGCGTTGATGTTTTCCAACAAACTTGTGGTCAAGGGCAACCGTTCTGTCAAGGACCGCAATCACGGCATTATGTTCAATTTCGCGAATTCTTCGATTATTGAAAACAACAGCGTTGAATTCGGCAAAACGAAATGTGTCTTTATCTATAATTCCAACAAAAACAAATTTTCAGGAAACCGGTTCAAAGGATGCGGGATCGGAATTCATTTTACCGCCGGATCGGAACAGAATACCGTTACCAACAATGCTTTTATCGCCAACCGGATACAGGTCAAATATGTGGGATCAAGGGACCTCGACTGGTCATCGGGCGGGCGCGGTAATTATTGGAGCGATAACCCGGCGTTTGATCTTGACGGTAATGGTCTGGCCGATACGGCGTATCGCCCCAACGATATGATTGACCGGGTGGTGTGGGCGCATCCTTTGGCCAAATTGTTGTTAAGCAGCCCGGCGATACAGATTTTGCGCTGGGCACAGTCCCGGTTTCCGGCATTGCTGCCGGGCGGGGTTGTCGATAGCGCGCCGTTGATGGTGCCGCCTGAAATGAAAATGACAGATAGCGGGAAGGTAAATCCATGAGCGAGGCGACGTTACAGTTTATCGATGCGGGTAAAACTTACGGCGGCAAAGTTGTCCTTGATGATGTTTCGCTGACCATTGAACAAAGCTCTGTTGTTGCTTTGGTCGGTCATAACGGGGCCGGTAAGACAACGATGATGAAATTGTTGCTGGGTTTGATCCGGCCAAGCCGTGGTCAAGTCAAAGTGCTGGGTGCCGATCCGGCGGGACCGGACGGGGTTGAAAGCCGCCGTCACCTTGGTTTTTTGCCGGAAACCATTTCCTTTCAGGGGGCCATGACCGGATTGGACGCCATGAATTTTTATGCCCGGCTGAAACGGGTTGATCTGAAACAGAATATGGAATTGCTTGACCGGGTCGGACTGGCAGACGCCGCCCGGATGCGCATTAAAACCTATTCCAAAGGCATGCGACAGCGTTTGGGATTGGCACAAGCCATGCTGGGGGAACCCAAAGTTTTGTTGCTGGACGAACCGACTACGGGGCTTGATCCCCAGCTCAGGCGCCGGTTTTATGATACCTTGAGCAAACTGAAAAATGACGGTGCGACCATATTATTGTCATCCCATGCCCTGTCGGAACTGGAAACCCGGATTGAAAAAGTTGCGATCATGAAAAATGGGCGTCTGATCGCCAACGGCAGCCTGCATGATCTGCGCAACAAAGCCAATATCCCGGTGCGGATGCGCCTTCTGACCCGGGACGGGTCCGCTGATGAAATCGCCAATCAGTTGGCCGGGGTGGATATCAATTTGGTTAATGGTCGCACCGTTGAATTTTCCTGCGCGGCCAAGGACAAGATGATGATATTGCGCCGGGTTTCCGAAATCGGTGTGGCCGTCGAAGACGTGGAAATCCAGTTGCCGTCACTGGACCAGCTTTATTCCCATTACCGTGACGAGGGGACCGTATCATGAACGCTGTTGCCACGATTGCCGTGCAGGAAATCCGTGACGGTCTCAGAAACCGCTGGATCATTGCCTTGACGCTGATACTGGCCGGTTTTGCCCTTAGCCTGACATTTTTGGGCAGTGCACCGGGCGGAAATGTTGGTGCCAGCCCGTTGCTGGTGACCGTTGTCAGTTTGTCCAGTTTGTCGATATTTTTGTTACCATTGATCGGATTGATGTTGTCCTATGACAGCATCATCGGTGAAATTGAACGTGGCACAATGTTGTTGTTTCTGTCCTATCCGGTGACCCGAAGCCACGTCATGGCCGGAAAATTTCTCGGCCACATGACCATTCTGGCCTTTGCAACCATTGTCGGATATGGCGTTGCCGGTGCGGCTGCTTTTGTGCGCGGTGATGTGGTCGAAGGGAATGCGATAACGGCCTTTTTCAATATGACGGCGTCTTCGATACTTTTGGGCGGGGCGTTTCTGGGCCTTGGGTACCTGATCAGCGCGTCGGTGCGTGAACGCGGCACCGCCGCTGGCATTGCCATTGGTGTCTGGCTGGTCTTCGTTCTGATCTACGATATGGCGCTACTGGCAGTTCTGGTTCATTTCAGTGGCAGTATTGCCCAGGGACTGTTTCAGGTTTTGTTGCTGGTCAACCCGGCGGATGCTTACCGGTTGTTCAATTTGGGCGGGTTTGACAATGTGCAAGCGCTTTCCGGCAGCATTGGCATGATGGCCGACGTGAAATTGCCGGTTTGGGCGATGATCGGGGTGTTGTTGGCGTGGGTGGTCATGCCGCTTGGGGTTGCCGGTTATTTGTTCAACAGGAAAGATATTTAAAATGAATAAATGGCTTTCAGTTTTTGTTGTGGTTTTCTTTGTTGCCGGTCTTGCCGGTTGTTCCGAAGAAGATACGGATACAAATGTCACACCCTCCGAATTAACCGGCGATGCCACCGGGTATTATTGCAACATGACTGTGCTTGACCATGACGGGCCCAAGGGACAGATCAAACTTAAAGGCCAAAGTGCGGCGATCTGGTTTTCCTCTGTTCGTGATACCATTGCCTTTACCCGTTTGGCCGAAGAGCCCAAAAACATAGCTGCCATTTTTGTCACCGATATGACCGATCCCAAGGCGTGGACAAATAACGGACCGAGAAAATGGATTGATGCCAAAACCGCTTTCTATGTATCCGGCAGTTCAAAAACGGGCGGCATGGGTGCACCGGAACAGGTGCCGTTCAAAACCAGAGCGGCGGCGGAAAAGTTTATTGAAAAATACGGCGGACATGTTGTCATGCTCGGTGAAATTCCGGACAGTGCCGTCCTGGGGCCTGTTGAAACGGGAGACAGTTCCGCCGTGACCATGCCGTCCGGCCGCAAACAGAAAGCCATTGGAGAATGACCGTGCCCGTATCTGTATACAGACGCCGTTTTATCACCATCACAGCCAGCCTGTTGGCGACGAGTGCTGTTTCCCCGTCCGCTTTGCTGGCCGCACCGGATGTTGTTCGCTGGCGTGGCGTCGCCATGGGGGCCGAAGCCGAATTGATACTCGCCCACCCGGACCGGGATAAAGCCGGGCGTGTCCTTGTGTCGGTTGAAAATGAAATCCTGCGGCTTGAAAAAATCTTTAGTCTGTTTGATCCGGCGTCACGGATTTCCCGGCTCAACCGGGACGGGGTTCTTGATGCACCACCCGTTGATCTGGTTCGCTGTCTTGACGATGCCGACCGGATCAGTCGCATCACAAAGGGGCGGTTTGATGTCACGGTACAGCCGTTGTGGGACGTTTATGCCGACCATTTTCAACGCTTCCCGGATGATGATAAAGGCCCGGACAAGGCTGTTATTCACCGGGCTTTGCAAAAAGTCGATTACAAATCCGTTCAGTTCGCACCGGAGCGGGTCGCTTTGATGAAACCGGGAATGAAGGTCACTTTGAACGGCATCGCCCAAGGCTATATTACCGACCGGGTGGCTGAACTTTTAAAATCCAGCGGTTTTGAAAATGTGCTGGTCAATCTTGGTGAAACCCGGGCATTGGGCGGGCACCGTGACGGCAAAGACTGGCAAGTGGGGATCAAATCTCCGGATGGCTCAGGTCGATTAATAGAAAAATTGCCCCTACGCAACAAAGCCATTGCCACATCGGGCGGCTATGGCACGCGGTTTACAAAGGACGGCGTCTTTAATCATTTGTTTGATCCTTTAAACGGCCACAGCCCGACCAGATGGACATCCATCAGCGTCATTGCCGATGACGCCACCCGGGCCGATGCCTTATCGACGGCTTTTTACAGTTCGCCGGAATCTTTTATTAAAAAAATTGCCCGCCAACTGAACGTTGCTGTCGTCGCCCGTCATGGATCCAAAGATATTTTGGTCCATATCTGACGGTTTTCGGGCCGCAAATAAAAACCCCCTGAAACATGACCTGAATCAATGCGCCTTGAAGTTGCTCTATTTATACTGCGCAGATGCAATAAGGATTGTTGAATACGGTCCATTTGTCGGGCCGTGAAATATCTTCTTGATAGGGGCAACGACAATGACAGAACATGCTAAAAACCTATCCCGCCGCAATGCGATCAAAGCGGTTGGGGCCAGTGTCGCCACAGCCGCTGTGGTCGCTGTTGCCACGGATAAAAGTCAGGCGAAATCGGACCGCAAGGTTCATTACGCCATGGTTATCGATACCCGCAGGTGCACCGGATGCCATGCCTGTACCGTGGCCTGCAAGGCCGAATTTGATGTGCCTTTGGCAGCTAACCGGTCATGGGTTGAATACGTTGAAAAAGGGAATTACCCGAACGTCAGCCGAAATTTCCTGCCGCGTCTTTGCAATCAGTGTTCCAAACCGCAATGCGTTGATGTGTGCCCGACGGGGGCGACTTATAAACGTTCCGAGGACGGCATCGTAGTCGTTGATGCGGATATTTGTATTGGTTGTAAATATTGTGTGCAGGCCTGTCCCTATGACATGCGGTTTATCAATCCGCGTACGGGGACCGCAGAGAAATGTGATTTCTGTATCCACCGCGTCAAACAGGGGCTGGTACCGTCATGTGTCAACACATGTCAGGGCCGTGCCCGGATTTTTGGCGATATGCTGGATCCTGAAAGTGAAGTTTCCAAATTGATCGCAAACTTCCCGGTGACGGTTCTCCGTCAGGAAATGGGAACGGAACCCAATGTTTATTACATTGATGCCGATCATACCGGTGAACAAGACGGTGAGCGGATGGGTCAATACGTTCGTGTTGATAATTTCCGTCCCGACAAAGAGAGGAGATAGAAGTTATGTTTGAATTAAACTGGGGTTTACCTGTTATTGGCTACCTGTTTTTAGCGGGTGCCGGTGCCGGTGCATTAACGGTCTCCTCGTCTGTATTACTGCGCGGAGGCGGTGGTGGTTTTGGTGGCGATCATTTTCGTGTCGCCAAATATGGTGCCTTGGCCGCACCTGTGATGATGGCCGTTGGCACATCGTTGATTATTTTCGAGCTTGGAAGCTTTAAAGCGGCCTTGGATCACGGCAATTTCTGGTGGATGTTTAAATGGATCAACCTGTTTTTGACCATCAACCTGTCACCGATGAGCATTGGCTCATGGGCCTTGATGGTGGCGATTTTGGCCAGCGCAGCCTATGCCTATACGTTCATACCCAAAGATGCCCATTCTGATGACCACAGAAAAGACCTGCGCCGTAAACTGGCATGGGCCGGTGTGCCGCTGGGGATTGCTGTCGGTATTTACACAGGCGTTATGCTGGGGGCCATGCCTTCCAGACCGCTATGGAATTCTCCTGTGTTGGCAGCGTTGTTTCTGGTCTCGGCCATTTCTACCGGGGTGGCAACGATCATGTTGTTGAAAGCCATTTTCGAAGGCAGTCACAATGGTGATACCCAGGCCAATCAAAGCAACTATCTGTTGTCCGCTTCGGACCTTTTGTTGATTGGACTGGAACTGGTTGCGGTCTTCCTGTTCATGATGTTTGCCAAATTAACGATTGGTGCCCCTGCGGAAGCCCTGAAAATATTGTTCCCGGGCGGCCAGATGGCGAATTTGTTCTGGATTGGTTTCATTGTTGTCGGGTTATTGTTACCGGTGGTGATTGAAATGAAATACGTTCTTCCGACATTGTTGAACCACCGGCCTTATGCGATCCCGATGGGAATGGAAATTCTCGCAGCATCTCTTGTCCTGATTGGTGGTTTTGTCCTCAGGTACGTGATTGTCGTCGCCGGTCAAATTACCCATCCAATCGGTTTGTAAGGAGCAATGGTTATGTTAAATCGTAGAAACTTTCTCCAACTCGGAGCTGCAGCCGCACCGGCCTTGACCGTCATCGGCTTGCCAACTCTGGCCCATGCCAGACCGACTCCAATTCACGGTGGCAAGGATTATTCACCGATAACAGGACTTGAACGCAAGGCTGTTCCCAGTGCCTGTTGGCAGTGCGTGACCCGTTGTCCGAATATTTCCTTTGTCGAAGACGGGCGTCTGGTGAAAATCGAAGGCCAACCCAAATCCATCCGTTCCGAAGGCGTGATGTGCGCCAAAGGACAGGGCGGTGTCAACCAGACCTATGATCCGGACCGGGTACTTTATCCCATGCGCCGGGTTGGGAAACGTGGCGAAGGCCGCTGGAAACGCATCAGCTGGGACGAAGCCTTGACTGAACTCAGCGCACGCCTTAAAGACCTGCGTGACCGGGGCGAGCCGGAAAAACTGGCCTTCCATTATGGCCGTATGAAAGCCAGCCATTCGAAACTGATCAAAAGCCTGTTTCTGAAAAACTTTGGAACCGGCACCATCGGTAACCACACATCGATTTGCGAAGGCGGTAAATGGACGGCTCAGGAACTGACCTGGGGCGGTCACTATGATAACTGGGATTTTGACAACACCAAATATGTGTTGAATTTTGGCTCCAACGTTCTGGAAGCCCACACCAATCATATCCCGACCGCGCACCGGCTGATCACGGCATTGGTGGAAAAAAATGTGAAAATGGTCACGTTTGACGTCAAACTTTCCAATACGGCGGCCAAATCCACCGAATGGGTTCCCGTTATTCCGGGTACGGACCGGGCTGTTGTGCTGGCGATGTGTAACGTCATCATGCAGGAAGGCCTGTATAAAGGCAAAGGCGAAGACTTCCTGAAATTCTGCAAAGTCACCAAAGGGGTTTTGGCGACACTGGAAGAAAAAGTAGCCGCACTCAGTCAGCATCTGGCAGAGTATACCCCGGAATGGGCAGAAAAAATCAGCGGCGTCCCCGCGGATCAAATTGCCCGCATTGCCCGTGAATTTGCGACCACCAGTCCGGCGTGCGTGATCAGTTACCGCGGTGCCGTTGCCACGCATCATGGTGCCGACACGGAACGCGCCATTCAAATGCTGGCATCGATTACCGGTAATGTGGACGCGCCGGGAACCCGCTGCAAAGCGGTTGGGCCGAAATGGAAATATCCGAAAGGTCCGAAAAATCCACCGAAAAGCCGTAAACTTAAAATCGTTGACGGTTTGCCGGGGGCTGCGGCTTTGCCAACCCACCATGTCAGTCACCAGGTCCTTAAAATGATCAAGGACGGAAGTGCAGGGCGTCCGGACATTTATATGTGGTATTGCTATACACCGGTTTATGCCAATGGCGAGGTCAAGGAAAATATCGAAATCCTGAAAGATGAAAACCTGATCCCGTTCACCGTATGCGTCAATCCGTTTTATGATGAATCGGCGGCATTGGCGGATCTGATCCTGCCCGATACGCCCTATACGGAACGCTGGACTTGGGAAGACATGGTTTCACCGACACAGGTGCCGGAATATTATATTCGTCAGCCGGCGACCAAACCGCTTGGTGAAGCCCGGGATTTCGCAGACGTCTGCATTGAATTGGCAGAGCGGCTCGGCTTCCCGCTGGGTGTTAAAAGTCACGAAGAGTTTGTTAAAAAATCCTGTGAAAAAACACCCGAAGTGGCCGCCGCCGGTGGCTTCGAATACATGAAGAAAAATGGCGTCTATCACAATCCGGCGACAAAACCCAAATTCTATTCCTATAGAAAAGTTGTCAAACCGGAAGCCTACCAAAAAGACGGCGTCGTTCTGGATCCGGCAACAGGGGTTTACTGGAGCTGGAAAAAAGCCAAAGTCAAAAGCGAAGAAGAAGCCCTGGCCAAAGGCTATAGCCACGTCAAAAAATCCTATAAAGCCTATGTTGGGCAATTGATAGACGGCGTTGTCTATAGCGGGTTCAAACCGGATAAAGTGAATAAATCCGGTTATATGGAACTTTATTCCGAAATCATGGAAGCCAAAGGTTTTAACCCGTTGCCGTCATGGGTCGATATTCCGGAACATGCTGCAAAATCTGCGGATGATTTGATTTTGACGACCTATAAAGTCGCCACACAAATTCATTCCCGTTCGGCTAATTGCAAATGGTTGACGGAAATCTATCATGACAATCCGGCATGGATCAATCCGGTTACGGCTAAGGAGCGTCAAATCAAAGACGGTGATGTTGTTAAAATCGCATCCGAATTTGGTGAAGTTGAAACTCCGGTTCGTATTACGCCGGCCATTGTCCCGGGGGCCATAGCCATTTCCCATCACTGTGGACATTGGGAATATGGCCGCTATGCTTCGGGTAAATATCACGAGTTCGGTAAACCGGATAATCCGGATGATGGTCCGATCTGGTGGCGTGATGGCAAGAAATTTGCCGGTGGCGCGCATCCGAACTGGATCATCGGTAACAAAGCCGATCCGATTTCCGGCGAACTCCGGTGGATGGATACGGTGGTCAAAGTCACCAAGTCAGCCTCGGCTTGATTTGATAAAATGAAACCTTGTGGTGCGCTTTTTCAACAGGTTAAGAAAGCGCACCACTTTTTTCTTGGTATTCAGGATGATTGATATGTTAAACGCCGAACATGATATTCAGACCGGGTCATCGTCAGACAGGGACGCAAGGCAACAGGAAGCCCGGTCGCGCAGTCAGCTTTATCTTTTGCTGGCCCGGGTGTTTGCTTCTGAAATTGACCGTGCGTTTCTTGAGCATTTAAATGATGAACAGGTGCAAATCGTTCTTAAGTCACTGGAAATAGATCTTGATCCGGTTAACAGGAATGATGATATGGATGGCATTCTCGATTTTTTGGCGGAAGAATACGCCTATTTGTTTGTCGGTCCCGGCAAACATGTCGCACCTTATGAATCGGTGCAAATGAAACGGGGAACGGGTTTGTTAATGGGCAAGGAAACCGCCGTGGTCTGTCAGTTTATCAAGGACGCCGGGTTTGATTTCCTCAATGCGGACGGGAAAATACCCGATCATATCAGTATTGAACTTGAATTTCTCGGTCACCTCGCCGGGGCCGAGGCGAAAGCCCTTGAAGACAATAAAATGGATGCATATCTGTCCTGTATTGGCTGGCAACATAAATTTATCACAACCCATTTAGGTAAATGGGCCGCTGAATTTGCCCGCCGGGTCAAGGAACGGGCAAGTGTGCCTTTCTATAAAAGCTTTGCCTCTATTTTGCCGCGCTTTCTGGCCAGTGAAAAAGCATGGTTGGGCAAAGTTCTGAATGATGAAGGGGGCGTAAAATGAAAACCAGGATCATAATTTTTCCATTGGTTTTATCACTGGGTATGATGGCAGCGCAGCCTTTGCAAGCCTGTGGCTGGTGGGGGGACGGCGAAATGGACGAGGCCCAGGATGCCATTTCCATCGGGGCCTCCGGACTGCCCCTGTCAGAAGAAGAAACTTTCCGCAAGGGCATGAAAATTCCCAATCAACTGGGGTATGGTATTGCCGTTTATGCGGCGGACGAGGCGCTTCCCTATAAAACGGCGACGCGCGGTAAAAAACTGGAAACCATTTCCGAATTGGCCAAACTGGGTTACAAAACGGTGATTGATGTGGGTACCGGGGACCGGGTGTCCGCTTTGCATGAAAAAGAAAGTATCGGGGCCGGTATCCGTTATATCCATATCCCGCTTGGGAAACAGGGATTGCCGACGGTTTCGGGAGTTAAGACGTTTCACCAGGCTCTGCAAAATGAGAACATGCGGCCCTTGTTGGTTTACGGTCGCACGCCGTCAATCCTTGGTATCATATGGATGAGCCATCGGCTTGCTCAAAACATGCCGAAAGCCGTTGCTGAAGACGAAGCAAAAATGATTGGTGCCAGCGCAAAAAAAATAGAGCTGTTTGAAAAAGTTTATAAAAAACAATAGCGTATTTGGAGAGGGTCAGGTTTTATTGCGTTCGACCCAGATCGCGGTGGTGTCATCGGAAACGGGAAACCGGGCAAAAGCATAGAAATCATGGATCAAGTTTTCCAGCGGGCGGTTGTGTTCCCTATTGCCGATCTGTTTTTCAATCAGCTGGACCAGACCGCCGGTTTCCAGTTCAGGGCCATTAAGTCCGGGGGTTTCAATCAAGGCATCGGAATAGATAAAAAGTGCATCACCTTTATTCAATTCCGTATGATGGATTGTATAATCAACGGATTTTTTAATGCCAAGCGGCAAACCTCTTGAATTGCCGATATCGATTTGACCATTTCCCCGGATAAGTAGAGGTGCCGTGTGTCCGGCCGATGCGTAGGTTAAAGTGTTTGCCCCCGTATCAATCATAGCGAACATCATGGTCGCGAATTGGCCCACGGGCAGGACATCGTGAAGTTGATCGTTTAAAGCGCTCAGTTGCCGGTCAGGCGCACCTGACAGAGTGCTGGTTTCCTGCATCATCATGTTTAAACGAAACGTGTTGATGGCCGAACCCACCCCGTGGCCGGTGAAATCCGCCACATAGACATAAAATTTATCATCATCGACAGCGCCGGTTCCCCACCAGTCGCCGCCCAGTTCCGATGACGGCTGGTAATGCCAGTCAATGACGGCGTCATAGGTGGCTTCAATATTGGAAATATTTTTTTCCTTCGGCAATAATTGTTGCTGCATTTGCCGGGCTGCGTCGAGTTCATGTTGCAGCCGGTTTTGATAGGCCTGTAAATTATGAACCAGTAACCGGTTTTGCAGGTGGGTCTTGACCCGGTCCAGCACAATGAGTGGATCAAGCGGTTTCGATAAAATATTGGTCGCCCCGGCATGGAGGATTTTATTCCTGTTTTCGAGCGTGTTGTCCGCAGTCTGGATGATGATCGGGATATTGTCGTATTGACGGTCGGCTCGAACAATTTTAAGAAATTCATGGCCGTCCAGTTTTGGCATGTGCACATCCAGAATAACCAGATCAGGCTTGTTTTCCCTGAATAACTCAAGGCCGGTTTGTCCGTTATCGGCAAATTCCAGATTGTTAAATCCTTCTTTGCCGAGGATCAGTTTGATAAACTCACGGATCAGCATATCGTCGTCGACCACCAGAATAGTGCAATCGGTGGTATTGAAAACGGGCAGATTATCGTGTGTGGAATGGTTTACAGAATTGGGCTGTGCTGCTTCAGTGCCGGGATGAATGATTTCCATATTTTAAAACTCTGTTCGATCTGCAGCCGGGTTAAGGGGCCTTTGGTCCCGTTGGCGTATTCAGGTGGTTAGGATTACTGTGGGCCACCCGGCCCTGTTTGCTTCCCGGTCAAGCCAAGTGTATGCGTTAAGGCCCTGTTTGTAAATCGCAGTATTTTTGTCAGGTTCATGTAAGGTTTAATTTGTCGGAAAGATTATTGTTTAGGCTGTTGGCCTTTGATCAACGGGGATAGGGGTTTGATGTTTGCGGCCAGATGGTCGAGAAAGGCACGGATGCGGGCCGTGTAGCGTAAATCGCGGTGTACCAACAGCCATAAATCCCGCTGGCTGACAATGTTGCCGGGAGGCACGCGTATCAGGGCCGGGTCGGCGTCACCCATGAAACAGGGTAAAATCGTCGCCCCGATGCTTTGCCTGGCCGCTTCCAGCAACGCAGGCACCGTATCCAGCCGCAACCGGCACTGATGGTTGGGGATGTCATCGGCCAAAGCGGGCCAGTTGGGTTCGGCCGAGCCGTCATCCCAGTTCATCCACAAAATATTTTCACGTTTGCTGCCACATGTCTGAAGATAGTGATGTGATGCGTAACAGGCAAAAGTTACCGTTGACAGTTTGCGTCCGATCAAGCTTTGCTGCGGCTGGTTGGTGATGCGGATGGCCACATCGGCTTCCATTTTGTGCAACGAGACCACATCATATGAAGTCTGGAATGTCAGGTTGATATCCGGGTAACGCTGTAAAAACGTCGCCGCAATGGGTAACAATAATTGGGCCGCCAATGTATCGGCGGTGGCGATGCGTACTGTGCCCAATAAATTGTCGTCCTGTCCGGCAATGGTGCGGTCCAGTTCCGTGATTTCGCTTTCGATGCGCAGGGCCGTATCAAACATTTTTTGCCCGGCGGCGGTCAAGGTGTAGCCGCCTGACGTCTGTTCCAGGGCCCGGGCGCCGAGTTTTTCCTCGAACCGGTGCAGGCGCCTGGATACGGTGCTTTGATCAATGCCAAGCAGGCGGGCCGCCGCCGAGCCGGAGCCGCCACGGGCCACGGCCAAAAACAGTCTTAAATCTTCCCAGTTTTCCATCTATGCAAAATATCATAGTTACTATGAAAAACAACAGATTTTAATGCGTTAATGCATATTATACGGTGTCGTTGAATTTCCAATATTCCATCACTTTTATTCATAGGAAAATGATTATGACGGCTTATCTCGTGGCACAATTCAATGTTAAAGACAAAACCGCACTGGCATCCTATTCCGGCAAGGCCGGTCCGGTGATTAAATCCTTTGGCGGGGAACTGGTGTTTAAATCCCCGGCCGGGGACGTTCTCGACGGTGAAAATCCCAATGCGGGGATTGCCGTTTTTAAATTTTCCGACAACGACACGCTGAAAAAATTTTATGCGTCCACCGATTATCAATCCTTGATCACCCAACGCAATCAGGGCGCTGATATGACTATGACGGCGTACGAAGCATAACCTGAAATTTATAGAAAAGGAGAAAACCTGTGACACCTGGATACCATACCGTGGGCCATGGCCCCATAAAAATAATCTTCCTTCATGGCTGGTTAAGCGACCATCAGGTCTATAAACCGCTGTTCCCGATGATCGACGAAGACAAATACACCGCCGTTTTTGCTGATTACCGGGGCTATGGATTATCAAAGACGAAAACCGGGGATTTCACCATTGCTGAAATCGCGGAAGACGTGATTGATCTGACATCATCCCTTGGTTGGGACAACTGTATCATTGCCGGTCATTCCATGGGCGGCATGGTATTGCAAAAAGTGGCCTGTCTGAAACCGCAACTGGTAACCGCCGGGATTGCCATTACCCCGGTTCCGGCATCCGGTTTGCCGCTTGATAATGACACGGCAGCATTTTTCAGATCTGCGGCGGACGACGCCACGGCCATGGCCGGATTATTCAATGCATTGACCGGGGAACGTTACGTACAGACATTTCTGGATTTAATGGCCCGTGAAACCTTTAAAGCAACGACAAAAGATGCCTTGCTGGGCTATATGGATGCCTGGACCGGGACGGATTTCAGCAAGGAAGTTAAAAATCTGAAGACGCAAATCTTTGTTATCGCCGGGGCCCATGATGGCGCTGTCGGACCGGATGTGATGAAGCAAACCTACCTTGAACAGCTTGAAAATGTTGAACTGGAAATTATTTCCGGTGCCGGACATTACCCGGCACAGGAAACACCTGTTGAACTTTATACCATGCTGGAAAAACATTTTTCCGCTTATCCGGCCTGAAAAAACCATGGGTCCGGGCGAAATACGTCATAACTGGGTCGGTAAAACGGAAACGCAGGTTTGCGATATTTTACCGGCCCCGGTTTTGCTGATGGCGGCGACGTTGGATAAAAATGAACCGCAAATCAGTCCCGGCGACATCGTTCCTGATGGCTGGCATTGGGCGTATTTCCACAGCCCCGTCAAAACATATGATTTAGGCCCTGACGGTCACGCGGAAAAAGGTGGATTTTTGCCACCCGTTCCGTTACCCGCCCGGATGTGGGCCGGGGGCCGGTTTTATTTTAATCATCCCATGCGTATTGGTGACCGGGTAACAAAAAGGTCGATCATTCAAAGCATTGATGAAAAACAGGGCCGGTCCGGAAAACTGGCTTTTGTAACGGTTCGTCATCAATTTATTGATGCTCATGACCGGGTCCTGTTTATAGAAGATCACGACATCGTTTATAAAGAAAGCAATCCTTATAAAAGATCTTCGGCAATACCCGGTGAAATAACGAAACCGCCCGAATGGCAGCAAACCATCAACCCGGGTCCGGTATTGCTGTTCCGGTTTTCAGCCCTGACATTCAACGGCCACCGCATTCATTATGACCGTGACTATTGCCGCCATGCTGAAGGCTATCCGGGGTTGGTTGTTCATGGCCCTTTAACCGCATTGTTGTTATTGTCATTGATCAAAGAAAATTGCAAAGGTACAGAAATTAAACAATTCAGCTACCGCGGTTTACAGCCATTGTTCGATATTGCGCCCTTTCAGATTGAAGGCTGCGCCGACGGCTATGAAGGGCACGCCTGGGCCAAAACACCGGATGGCGCCCTCGCCATGACGGCAGAAGCGGAATTTTCGTGATTTAACGGATTTTTGATATCTGCTACAACAGCCGGAAAGGATAAATTGCAAAGGGGACACGCGGTGGAAAATTTTCAGGATATCCGTGACGGGGTTCGCGCCTTGTGTGCGGACTTTCCGGGTTCGTATTGGCGGCAACTGGATAAAGAAAACGCCTATCCCGATGCCTTCGTTGAACAGCTGACGGCGTCCGGCTATCTGGGCGCATTGATCCCTGAAAACTATGGTGGATCCGGTCTGGGTGTCGCCGAAGCCGGGGTCATATTGGAAGAAATTTCCTCCTCCGGCGGCCATCCCGGGGCCTGTCATGCTCAGATGTACACCATGGGATGCGTGCTGAAACATGGATCCGATGAACAGAAACAGCAATTTTTGCCGAAAATCGCCGATGGGTCGTTGCGTCTGCAAGCCTTTGGCGTTACCGAGCCGGGGGCGGGAACGGACACCACGTCGATCACGACTTTTGCCAAACGTGACGGCAATCAGTATATTGTTAACGGGCAAAAAGTCTGGATCAGCCGGGCGGAACATTCCGATTTATTGTTGTTGTTGGCCCGGACCACGCCTAAAAATCAGGTCGATAAAAAAACCGGGGGCCTGAGCGTGTTCCTGATTGATATGCGGGACGCCGTCGGCAACGGTCTCGGCATCAAACCCATCGAAACCATGATGAACCACCACACCACGGAATTGTTTTTCGATGATCTGAAAATTCCCGCATCCACTTTGATCGGTGAAGAAGGCAAGGGATTTAAGTATATTCTGGACGGCATGAACGCCGAACGCATTCTGATTGCCCATGAATGTATCGGGGATGCCAAATTTTTTATTGAACGGGCAACGGCCTATGCCAATGAACGCCACGTTTTTGACCGCCCCATTGGCAGCAATCAGGGGGTGCAGTTCCCCATAGCCCGGGCCTATGCCGATATGCGGGCGGCGGAATTGCTGACCCATGAAGCGGCGCGTCTGTTTGATTTGGGCGAACAGTGCGCGGCCGAAGCCAACATGGCGAAACTGCTGGCCAGCGAGGCCTCGTGGCAGGCCGGGGATACCTGTATCCAGACCCATGGCGGTTATGGATTTGCCAAAGAATACGACATTGAACGTAAATTCAGGGAAGCCCGGCTTTACCGCACCGCACCCATATCGACCAATTTGATCCTGTCCTATATCGGTGAACATGTGTTAGGAATGCCGAGGTCATTTTAGGGATCATCCATGCCATCCGATTTCAAGCAAAACCATGACAAGGACGCGCCATTGCGGCATGACATCCGCCTTTTGGGGCGGATACTTGGGGATTGTGTCCGTCAGCAACAGGGCGACGAAATTTTTGCTCTGGTTGAAAATATCCGCCAGTCATCGATCCGTTTCCACCGGAACGGGGATCAGCCCGCCCGGGCCGAATTGAAACAAATTCTGGATGCCCTGACTCCGGAACAGGCCGTTCAGGTGGTCAGGGCTTTCAGTTATTTTTCCCATCTCGCCAATATAGCCGAGGACCGGCACCATATCCGCCGTATCCGTGCCCATGATATGGCTGGCGACAAACCGAGACGGGGGACGCTCAGCCATGCTCTGGAGCGGGCGCTGGGAAGGGGCGTATCGGTGGACAGATTACGGGATTTTTTTGATAAAGCCTGTGTGCGTCCGGTGTTGACCGCGCATCCCACCGAGGTCCGGCGTAAAAGCACCATGCGCCATGAAATGTCCGTTGCCGGTCTGATTGAAAAACTGGAACGGGAAAATCGCACGCCCGCAGAAAAGGAAAATATTTTTCAGTCATTAAGGCGTTCTGTTCTGGCATTATGGCAGACCAATTTATTGCGCCAGTCGAAATTATCGGTGATCGACGAAGTGGAAAACGGATTGTCCTATTATGACTATACGTTTTTACAGGAATTGCCGAAACTCTACGCCGATCTTGAAAGCCGGCTGAACGCATTGCAGCAAGGGAACGCAGTTTCTGAAATGCTGCAATCGTTTCTCCGGCCCGCCAGCTGGATTGGCGGTGACCGCGACGGCAATCCTTTTGTCAATGCCGATATTTTGCAGCAAACCCTGATCATGCAAAGCCAGCACATATTTTCCCATTACCTGAATGAACTGCATGAATTAGGCGGTGCGTTGTCGTTGTCATCGAAAGTGGTGGAAACGTCGGCTGATCTGAAAACCCTTGCCGAACGTTCCCGTGACAGATCCGTCCACCGTCAGCTTGAACCCTACCGGCTGGCGATCAGCGGCATCTATGGCCGTTTGCAGGCAACGATTTTGGCCCTTGGGCTGAAAGTCGCGTCACGCCCGTCATTGGGCGAGGCTGAACCCTATACCCGGCCACAGGACTTTTTAAGCGACCTCAACGTTATTCACCGTTCACTGACCGAAAACAATTCAGCGGACCTGACCGAGGGCCGGTTGCGTCATCTCCGGCGCGCGGTTGACTGTTTCGGTTTCCATCTGGCTCCGTTGGATTTAAGACAGAATTCAGATGTGTTTGAACGGGTTGTCGCCGAATTATTTGAAAGTGTCGAGCCGGGGCTGGGTTATCGGGATTTATCCGAAGACAGGCGGGTGGAGGTGTTGTCCGCCGAATTGTCATCAAGGCGTGATTTGCTCAGGTCATTCTGGGACTATTCCGGGGAAACGGCCGCAGAATTGAAATTGCTGGCAACGGCGGCAAATATCCATGCCCTCTATGGCGTAGATGCAATTCCGGCGGCGATCATATCCAATACCCGGAATGCGTCCGATGTGCTGGAGCTGGCGGTGTTGTTCAAGCAGGCCGGGTTCATCAAACCCGAAGGCACAAGTCACATAAATATTGTGCCGTTGTTTGAAACCATCGAAGATTTGCGAAATGCCGATGTTATCATGGACCGGGTGCTGTCCTGTGCTCCGTACCGGAAACTGGTGGAAAGTTTGGGTTCGGTTCAGGAAGTCATGCTCGGTTATTCCGACAGCAATAAAGACGGCGGTTTTGTCACATCCGGGTGGGAGCTGTACAAGGCCGAGATCAAACTGATCGAACTGTTCAAACATCATAATGTGACGTTGCGGCTTTTCCATGGTCGTGGTGGTTCCGTTGGCCGGGGGGGCGGTCCCAGCTATGACGCCATTCTGGCCCAGCCCGCAGGCGCCGTTCAGGGTCAGATCAAAGTCACCGAACAGGGCGAGATTGTTTCCAGCAAATATTCCAATCCGGATTTGGGCCGGCGTAATCTCGAAGCCCTGACCGCCGCCACATTGGAAGCGACAGTGTTGCCGGCGGCGGAGTTGTCCCTGAAACCTGAATTTGAACAAACCATGGACAGGCTATCGGAAACGGCATTTAAAGCCTACCGTGAACTGGTTTACGAAACCGAAGGTTTCAACGAATATTTTAACGCCTCCACCGTGATCCGTGAAATTTCCACGCTCAATATTGGCTCGCGTCCGGCGTCGCGCAAACAAACCGGACGCATCGAGGATTTGCGGGCGATCCCCTGGGTATTCAGCTGGGCGCAATGCCGGTTGATGTTGCCGGGCTGGTACGGCTTTGGCACGGCTGTTGAAAAATGGCTGGGCGATTATCCGGAACAGGGCATGGCCCATCTTCAGGCGATGTATCAAACATGGCCGTTTTTTCGCACGCAATTATCGAACATGGATATGGTGCTGGCCAAAAGTTCCATCAGCATCGCGTCGAGCTATGCCGATCTGGTTGAAGACGAAACCTTGCGCCGCAAAATCTTTGGCCGTATTCGGGATGAGTGGCATTTGACCATTGATCTGCTTTTACAGATTTCCGGACAGGAACGTCTACTGCAAAAAAACCCGCTTCTGGAACGCTCCATCAACAACCGTTTCCCTTATCTGGACCCGCTTAATCATATTCAGGTGGAAATGCTGAAACTACACCGGGAAAAATCCGATAATCCCAAGGTCCTGCGTGGTATCCAGTTAACCATCAACGGCATCTCGGCGGGGCTTCGCAACAGCGGTTAATGCCCGTCATCCGTCTTTGCCGAGCAAGGCATCAACGATGGCGCAATCAGGACTTTCGCCGCCGTCACATCCGGCGATGGTTTGCTGTAACGTCGCTTGCATTTTTTTTAAATCCCGGATGCGTTCGTGGACGGCATCAAGATGTATCCGGGTTCTGTCACGAACCTCGTTGCAACTGTATTGGCTGTTGTTAACGAGGTCGAGCAAGCCTTTGATGTTATCAATACTGAAACCCAGTTCCCGGGAACGGATGATAAATTTAAGTTGCCGCAGGTGCCTAGGGCCGTAATCGCGGTACCCGTTGGCTTTTCGGGGCGGATTGTCCAGCAGTCCGGTTTTTTCGTAATAGCGCACGGTTTCGATGTGGCATCCACATTGTTTTGCCAGTTGACCACGTTGCATGGTGATTATTCCCTGAGATATTAAGCCTCTACTCTGTATTATGTACAGAGTAGAGGCTTTGTGCAAGGGGCGTGTATCAACCCATATCAAACAACAACAATTCACTGTCGTCACGGGCGGTAACGGTGATTTCATTTTCATCGCTGATGGCGGCTCCGTCCCCGGTTTTCAAGGGTTGCCCGTTGATAAGGACCGACCCCTTTGCCATTTGTATCCAGACCCGGCGGTTGTCCGGGATGGTGTGTTTTATTTCAGCCCCCGCCTCAAGGGTCGTTGTATAAACATCGGCGTCCTGATGGATGGTTAACGATCCATCCCGGCCATTTTGTGATGCAACCAGACAGAATGTGTTGAGCCGTTTTTCCGCTGCAAAGGATTTTTGTTCATACCCCGGTTTCAATCCCGTGCGGTCGGGTAAAATCCAGATTTGCAGAAAGTGCACACGTTCATCATTGGAATGATTGAATTCACTGTGACGGATTCCGGTCCCCGCCGTCATGCGTTGCACGTCACCGGGGCGAATAACGGAATGCGATCCTTCGCCGCCGATGCTGTCTTTGTGTTCCAGCGCCCCTTCCAGAACATAGGAAATGATTTCCATATCGCGGTGGGGATGGGTGCCGAAGCCCTGACCCGGCTCGACATAATCGTCGTTGATGACGCGCAAGGGGCCAAATCCCATGTGTTCCGGGTCATAGTAATCGGCGAATGAAAAACTGTGACTGGAATTAAGCCAGCCATGGTGGGCTTGTCCGCGGTCTTCCGATTTTCGGATGGTTATCATTTTGTTTCTCCAAAGGTTAAGAATTATTGGATACGAATTTAATTTATATGCTTTTAATTTACTAGTTCCTAAATTTTTTCTATAATCGTGCCAAAATTGATACAAATAAACCGGTTTTATGTTCAGGAGTCGACTTTGGATAAATTTACGGCCATGCGGATATTTACAAAAGTCGTTGAAACACACGGTTTTACGGCGGCGGCGCGGGAACTGGGGATGTCGCGAACGGCGGTCAGCAAGCATGTGGCCCAACTGGAAAGCCATTTGGGTGCGGGGTTGTTGAACCGTTCGACCCGGTTTGTATCGCCGACCGAAAGCGGATACAGTTTTTATGAGCGGGCCGTAAATATTCTGGCCGACCTTGACGACGCGGAAAAAGCCGTTTCATCATTGCAGGGCGAGCCCATGGGGGCCATCCGCCTGAACGCACCCATGTCGTTTGGGACCCTGCATCTGGGCCCGGCATTGGCCGACTTTATGGGCCGGTACCCCAAGGTGCGCATTGAAACTGTGCTTGGCGATCATCAGATAAATACCATCGGTGAAGGTTTTGATGTGACCATCCGCATCGCCGATTTAACGGACAGCAGTCTGATTGCCAAAAAATTGTGTCCCGCACGCCGGGTTTTATGCGCTTCATCCGGTTATCTGGTCAAAAACGGAGTTCCGGAAAAACCCGAAGATTTGCGTTTTCATGCCTGTTTGCATTATGGAAATCTGGCTTCGGGCAATGTCTGGCAATTTATGGCAAACAAGGATATTCGCAAAGTTCCCATCAACGGTGCCCTGTGCTGCAACAACGCGGAATTGTTGATGACGGCGGCGTTACAGGGCAAAGGCATTGCCATGTTGCCGACGTTCATGGCGGCGGATTGCCTAAGGGATAAATCCCTTGAAATTATCCTTGAAGATTTCCCGGTTCCGGAAATTTCGGTTTATGTTTTGTATCCGCCCGGCAAACAGATGGCCGTAAAAGTCAGGCTGTTCATCGATTTTTTGTCGAACCGGTTTAAAGGCGATCCCTATTGGGACAAGGGATTACCGTTAAAAAAATAATCTTGTTTTCCACCAGTTAATATTGTTATTTGGCCTGTGTGAGCGGGATTTTCAGAACGCTTAAAATCTTTTCCCGCCTTCGTTTTCAAATCAACGGCTTAACCGAAAACATTTTTGATGAATGTGTATTTGCCCATTGCCGAGGTTTCGGTCGATGTTCTGCTGATACTTGGTATCGGTGGCGGGGTCGGCGTGCTGTCGGGCATCTTTGGTGTCGGTGGCGGGTTTTTGATCACGCCGTTGTTGATGTTTATGGGGATCCCGCCTGCGGTTGCCGTGGCCACGGGGACCAATCAGATCGTGGGTTCCTCGGTGTCCGGATTTCTGGCTCATTGGCGCCGCGGAAGCGTTGATTTTCCCATGGGAACGATGTTGCTGATCGGCGGTGTGGTCGGATCAACCCTTGGCGTCGGCCTGTTTGCATGGCTGCAATCGCTGGGACAAATCGATCTGGTGATCAAACTGTCCTACGTCATCATGCTGGGCATTATCGGCAGCCTGATGTTTGTCGAAAGCGTGCGCACAATGATGAAAACCCGCAACAAGGGCGCATTGAAACCGACCCGGTTGCATCAGCACCATGTGCTTCACGGTTTGCCGTTTAAAATGCGGTTTCGTAAATCAAAACTGTATATGAGCGCCCTGATGCCATTGGGTGTTGGTGTGCTGGTCGGGGTGTTAAGTGCCATCATGGGCGTCGGCGGTGGTTTTGTCATGGTCCCGGCGATGGTCTATCTGTTGGGGATGCCGACGGCGGTGGTTGTCGGAACGTCATTGTATCAGGTTGTTTTTGTCACCGCCAACGTGACGTTTTTCCAGTCTTATCTGAACCAGACGGTAGATATTCCGTTGGCTGTTTTGTTGTTGCTGGGCGGGGTTGTGGGCGCGCAATTCGGGACAAAACTGGGGGCCAAACTACCGGGTGAGCAATTACGCGGATTACTGGCGGCCATGGTTTTGATGGTTTGCGGAAAAATGCTGTTTGAATTGATTTCGACCCCGGCTGACTTGTATTCGTTTCAGGTTTTGCCGTAATTTAACCGGAATACAGATTTGGAAAGGGGGGCGTAAATGCCTGATGTGAAACTGAATTTTACAGCGCATGAATATTCCGCCCGTTTGCAGGCCGTTTACCGCGCCATGGATGAGGACGGCATTGATGTGCTGATCATATCCGATCCGTCAAACATGGCATGGTTAACAGGCTATGATGGTTGGTCTTTTTACGTTCATCAATGCGTCGTGGTTGGCATCGGTGACGCTCCGCTCTGGTTTGGCCGTTCGCAGGATGCCAACGGTGCCAAACGTACGGTTTATATGGATGAAACCCAAATTGTCGGCTATCCCGATCATTATGTGCAGTCAAAGGACCGCCATCCCATGGATTTGTTGGCCGCAATGATGGTTGATAAAGGCTGGGGGGCAAAATCCATTGCCGTTGAAATGGATAATTATTATTTTTCCGCCGCAGCCTTTGCCGCCCTGGGCAAGGGCTTGCCGGATGCGTCGTTCAAAGACGCAGCCGGGCTTGTCAATTGGCAGCGTGCGGTCAAATCGGATGCCGAACTGGATTATATGCGCATTGCCGGAAAGATCGTCTCAAACATGCATCGGCGCATTCTGGAAAAAGCCAGACCGGGGATGAGAAAATGTGATCTGGTTGCGGAAATTTATGATGCGGGCTTGCGCGGTGTTGATGGATTTGGCGGCGACTATCCGGCCATTGTACCGTTACTTCCTTCCGGTGCCGATGCGTCGGCTCCGCATTTGACCTGGGATGATACGCCTTTGCAGTCAGGTGTTGGGACGTTTTTTGAAATTGCCGGATGTTATAAACGTTACCATTGCCCGTTATCACGCAGTCTTTATTTTGGCAAGGCGCCAAACAAAATTCTGGATGCGGAAAAAGCCGTTCTCGAAGGTCTGGAAGCCGGTCTGGAAAAAGCAAAGGTCGGCAACACCTGCGAAGACGTGGCGACGGCATTTTTTGACGTTCTTGAACGTTACGGCATTATCAAGGATAACCGTACCGGTTATTCCATTGGCATGTCCTATCCGCCCGATTGGGGGGAACGCACCATGAGCCTGCGCAAAGGTGACCGGACGGTTCTCAAGGCCAACATGACTTTTCATTTCATGACCGGATTGTGGATGGACGACTGGGGACTTGAACTGACTGAAAGCATTGTTATTACCGACGGGTGTCCAGAGCTACTGGCGGATGTGCCTTGTCATTTGGTCGTTTTGCCGTAGCCGTTCCGGAATGGCAACCGGCAAACAAAGGTGATTGCCTGTGATTTCCATGGATACCCTGATGGCTTTTGATCTCAAAGCTTTTATCTCGGTTGTTTTCATTGATCTGGTGATGTCGGGTGACAATGCCATTGTCATCGGGTTGGCGGTGGCTGGCTTACCCCGTGATATCCGTAAAAAGGCTATTTTTTACGGGATTGTCGCGGCGACGGTTCTGCGTATCCTGTTTTCTTCCATCACCTATGAATTGTTGGGTATCCTTGGATTGACTCTGGCCGGTGGCTTGTTGCTGTTGTGGGTGGCCTATAAAATGTGGCAGGAAATCAAAAGCCAGAAACCGAAAGATGACGACAGCGGGATAACGGCCGGAAAAACCCTGTTTCAGGCCATGCGCACGATTATTATCGCCGATGTGTCGATGTCGCTGGATAATGTATTGGCGGTGGCCGGGGCGGCGTATGGGTCACCGGGGATGTTGGTGTTCGGCCTGTTGCTGTCAATTGTATTGATGGCTGTTGCCGCCAATTATCTGGCAACTCTGCTGGAAAAACACAAATGGCTGACCTATATCGGCTTGCTGGTGGTCGCTTACGTGGCATTGGAAATGATCTGGCGGGGCAGCCAGGAAGTTTTGGCCGCCGCCGTGTAGGGTGCTGAAAAAGTTTTACCAAGAATCAGTTTGACGTATCTGTTCAACTGGTGATTTAATCGCCCCTTGTTCCTGATAATAATCTTGAAAACGGAGGGGAATGATTGAAACGCTATAGCGCCCGGGAAATGATTGATAAACTGATATCCTTTGATACGGTTTCCCGTCATTCCAATATGGAACTGATTGATTTTGTCCGTGACTATCTGACTGGTCACGGCATCGAAAGCCATCTGGTTCCAAACGGGGACGGCTCCAAGGCCAATCTGTATGCAAGTGTCGGCCCCGAAGTCCCGGGCGGCGTTGTTTTATCCGGTCACACGGACGTCGTTCCCGTTGACGGTCAGCCCTGGGATTCGGATCCGTTTCAGATGGTTGACAAAAACGGCAAACTTTATGGCCGCGGCACCTGCGACATGAAAAGTTTTATCGCCATCGGGTTGTCGCTGGTACCTGATATGGTGGCGGCGGGGCTTAAAAAACCGATACATTTTGCCCTGTCCTATGACGAAGAAGTGGGCTGTGTCGGCGCCCCTTCGATGGTGCGTGCCATGGCTGAAAACCTGCCCAGGCCACAGGCCGTAATCATTGGTGAACCCACGTCCATGGAAATTATCCATGCCCATAAAGGCATCAATGGCTATATCACCACGGTGACCGGGCATGAAGCCCATTCCAGTCAGGTTCAGCGCGGCGTCAGTGCGGTGATGACCGCCGCCCGACTGGTGACATTCATCGAAGACATGATGATTGACAACAGCAAAAATTCACTGTCATCGTTTCCTTTTGTCCCCGATTATACGACCCTTCATGTTGGTGTTATCCATGGCGGAACGGCGATGAATATTATTTCCCGGCAAGCGGAATTTTGCTGGGATATCCGCAATATTCCGGAAAACGACCCCCGGGATTTCGTTGAACGGTTTCGTGCCCATTGTGAGCCGGTCATCAGGGAAATGCGGAAAATTTCACCGGATTGCAATATTGAAACCGTTGAACGTTCGGCGGCCCCGGCACTGGCTCCGGAACCGAACGGGGCGGCTGAAAACCTGTGTCGGCATTTGACGGGTAAAAACAGCGTTGGCGTGGTGTCCTATGGCACCGAAGCCGGTCATTTTCAGGAACTGGAATTTTCCACCGTGGTTTGCGGTCCCGGCTCCATTGATCAGGCTCATCAGCCTAACGAATTCATTGACATTTCTCAAGTAGAGGCATCTCATAAGTTTATTCAAAAACTGATTTCACATCTGACCAACTGACGACCTTAAATAAAAATAATAAAGCTTTTAAACCACAGAGGAGGAAACCGATGAAGTTCTATAAAAAAACCATGTTGGCCGTGGCCGCAGCAGCGGTGTTGCTGTCCGCTCCGGTCGGGGCAGAGGCGAAAACCTTCAAATGGGCGTTTCAGGGCGATGCCCAAGGGCTGGACCCCCACGGTCTCAATGAAACCTTTACCCTGGGTATGCTCGGTAACGTTTATGAAGGTTTGACCCGCTATAACGGCAATCTGGAATTGCAGCCGGGTCTGGCCGTGTCCTGGACCAATCCCGATCCGAATACGTGGGTCATCAAATTGCGCCAGGGCGTGAAATACCATAACGGCAACGCGTTCAACGCCGATGATGTGATATTCAGCTGGCAACGGGCCTTGTCCGAAGGCTCGGATCAAAAAGTTCGCGGCGCCATGATCAAAAACATGGAAAAAATTGATGATTACACCATCAAGCTGACAACCCCGGCTCCAAGCCCTGTGTTGATGCAGGAAATGGTGTTCCTGTACATCATGGACAAAGAATGGTCGACGGCCAACAAAACCACCATGGCTGCCAACGTCAAAGACAAAAACGGCGCAGGCTATGCCAATCTTAATGCCAACGGCACGGGACCTTTCAAAATTGTCGAACGCCAACCGGGTGTACGTACGGTTTTCGAGCGCAATGAAAATTACTGGGGTAAAATTCCGACCAACGTCACGCGCATCGAGTTTACACCCATCAAAGAAGCCGCAACCCGTGTCGCCGCTTTGATTTCCGGGCAGGTGGATATGGTTTATCCGGTTCCGGTACAGGACTGGAAACGTCTTGAAAACGCATCGGGCGTACGTCCCTTGGCCGGTCCCGAAGCCCGCACCATTTTCTTAGGGATGGATCAGTTCCGCGACGAATTGCTGTATTCCAGTGTCAAAGGAAAAAACCCGTTTAAAGACATCCGTGTGCGTCAGGCTTTCGCCCACGCCATCAATCTGGATGCCATCAAGAAAAAAGTCATGCGCGGTGCGGCAACTCCGGCGGGGTTGATGGTTGCACCGCAAATCAACGGTTTTAATGCAAAACTGAATACGCCCTACAAGTATGATCCGAAACAGTCGAAATCGTTATTGGCGGCGGCGGGTTATCCCAATGGTTTTTCATTGACCATGGATTGTCCCAACAACCGCTATGTCAATGACGAAAAAATCTGTCAGGCGGTGACCGGGATGCTGGCCAAAGTCGGTATTAAAGTTGATTTGCTGGCACAGCCCAAATCCAAGTATTTCGGCAAGGTTTTGGCACAAAACAATTATGACACCAGTTTTTATCTGCTGGGTTGGACGCCGGGTTCCATTGATGCTCACAACGTATTCCAGAACTTGCTGTCATGCCAGAACAAGGAAAAGAAAATGGGGCTGTTCAACCTTGGCAATTTCTGTAACGCCCGGGTTGATGAAATTACTGGCCTGATCGGGGCGGAAACGGATCCGAAAAAACGCCAGGCCCTGATTGATGAAGGTTTCAAGATCGTCAAGGATCAGGTCGGTTATTTGCCGATCCATCAGCAACCCCTGTCATGGGGTGTCAGCGACAAGGTGGATGTTGTCCAGCGCGCTGATAACGTTTTTGATTACCGTACGATCGTCTTTAAGTAATTTTTAAAGACAAGCGTTTGTTAAATCCCGAAGGCGGGGTGGCATGGGCCGCTCCGTCTTCAGGGATGCAGGATTTCAATGTTTAACTTTCTCGCGAAAAGAATTATCCAAAGCGTTTTTGTCATGTTGACCGTGGCTTTTATCGCATTTGGCATGTTCCGGTACGTTGGTGATCCGGTCAACAATATGGTCGGACAGGATACGTCGCTGGCCGAACGGGAACAATTACGCAAGGATTTGGGTCTTGATGATCCGGTTTATATCCAGTTTGCCCGATTTGTCACAAATGCGGCCCAGGGTGATTTTGGCCTGTCTTACCGCCACCGGTTACCGGTCCGGGATTTGATTGTCGAACGTTTGCCGGCAACGTTGGAACTGTCATTTGTTTCTGCCGTTCTGGCTTTGGTACTGGGCGTGCCGATGGGGGTCTATACGGCCATTCACCGCAAATCGATTTTAACCAAAAGTTTTATGACTTTGTCGTTGATCGGGGTGTCATTGCCGACATTTTTAATCGGTATTTTGCTGATTTTGTTTTTCGGTGTGGTGCTCAGGTGGTTGCCGACGTTCGGACGTGGCGAGGTTGTGCAACTGGGTTGGTGGTCAACGGGATTTTTGACCAAATCGGGGTTGGAAGCCCTGATCTTGCCATCAATCACTTTGGCATTGTTTCAGATGACGTTGATCATGCGATTGGTGCGCGCGGAAATGCTCGAAGTTCTGCGCACGGACTTTATTAAATTCGGCCGCGCCCGGGGATTGGGGAACAAGTCGATTTTTTACCGCCATGCCTTGAAAAACAC
>Ga0316207_10000150_pt1 | contig 142338 bp, 128 predicted proteins | sample 6weekpyrite_MG_FD_204943 | JGI IMG/M metagenome (GOLD analysis project Ga0316207, IMG submission 204943) | Microbial mat bacterial communities from mineral coupon in-situ incubated in ocean water Damariscotta River, Maine, United States -... | ecosystem: Environmental > Aquatic > Marine >... | reverse complement strand
CTCATTCAGTGGGCGCATGGATGCGCAGGAACTGTCATTTGCGTTTTCTTTTTCTTTTACGCTTTTATTTTCACACCTGTGTAGACATTAAAATTTTATAAGGATTAAGTATGAATCAAAAGAAGCGGTTACTTAAAGACCGGTTTATTGAAGCGATCGTTTGCGGTGAGTTGGGTTGTATCGAAGATCAGGGTATTGTGTTTACGTTAAAAGAATTTAAATCGGTTTTTTCTGATATTAAAACCGACTATATTAATTCTTTTTTACCCGCCGCGACGATCGAGCCGGGGCGGGAGACCATGAGTCATACAAAGTTTTTATTTCGGGTGCGTAAGGGGGTGTATCGGGTGCATCCGGATTTGCTTGGAGAGTCTGAGCTATAGCGCACAACTGCGAAACCCTGCAAACACATCGTTTCGATCGGGCCCATAATAAGTGCGCCAGGTATTGCGAATCATTCGTGCAGGTGTTGCCCAGCCGCCGCCGCGTAATACTTTTGTTTGTCCGAATAACGGCTGGGAATAATCCTGATACATATCGGCTGTAAATCCCGGATAAGGATTAAACGTATCGGCTACCCATTCCCAGCTATTTCCCAACATTTGTCGGCAGCCAAATGCGCTGTCGCTTTGAGGGAGTGCGCCCACATCGATGGTGCCCAGTGCGCGGCTGTCCATATTAACGCGCTCCGCATTCGGTGGCGTGTTGCCCCACGGGTAGCTGCGTTTTTCATTTATATTATTGGGGGTGCCGGATGCCGCCAGCTCCCACTCCGCTTCACTGGGTAAGCGTCGCCCGGCCCATTTACACCATGCATTGGCTTCATACCAGTTGATATGAATGACCGCTGCGTGAGGTTTAAGGGCCTGCCATTGATCAAAGTGTTTTATTAACCAGTTTTCACCTGTTTCTTTTTTCCAGCCATTGGGTTGCGTTATGTTATTGTTTTGTAACCAGGCCCAACCGTCATCATTCCAGAAGGCCTGGTTGAGATAGCCGCCATCATTAACAAAATCTGCAAACTGTTGATACGTCGTGGCGGCCTTTGCAATGGCAAAGGGTTTTACGTTAACCGGGTGTTGCCATTTTTCATTGTCAAAACAGAAATCAATATCCTGCGGTGCGCCGAGTAAATATTCGCCACCAGCTATTTCAATATCGCCCTCAAGCGCACCGCTATTATAATTTTCATCGTTAAGTTGTGTGTTAGAAAATACAGGTGCGGGATAATTTAAGGTGCGACGGGTATAGGTAAACGCTTCGGTGTGCATGTCTTCATGAAACAGGGCGTAGCGGGTCAGGTAAATATCTTTTTCGGTGACGGTATTGATATTCTGTAAGCGTTTTATTTCCGCGTCCAGTACCTGTTGCATATAATGCTTTGTGTCGTTTAATGAGTTCAGGGGTAAATCCCAACGATCGTTGTGGGCGATCGTTATTGAGTCATAAAGTTCATCGGCATTTTCTAAAAATGACGGTGCTTTATCCAGGTGGCGTAAAATCCACAGCTCATGAAAATAGGCAACATGACCCACTTCCCATAATAAGGGGTTAACCGTTTCAAGTTGCGGGCCTATCATTTGTGCTGAGTCCAGGCCGTTTATCAATGCCAGGGTGCGTTGACGGGCATCATTTAAATCGGCAATTAAGGTGTCAACGGTTTGTTGGCGTATGTTTGTGTTTGACATATTTATGATCGTTAAAAATTGGGTTTATATTGTTATGATGATATAACAGTTTCAAAAAATAATCTTTCTAACAAGGGTCAAATAAATTCTATTTACATCGATTTTTAGTTTAATATAGTCAGCATGCATATCGCCATCATTACCCCTGCCGCCCCCGGTTCGCTTAATGGAAACCGCGCCACCGCAAAACGCTGGGCAAATTTTCTAATGCAGCTGGGCCATAAAGTCTGTATTGATGTGCAATGGGATGGTCGAGATTATGATGTGATGGTGGCATTACATGCCTGGCGCAGTGCCGAGTCTGTTGCGCAGTTTAAAAATAAATATCCACACCGCCCCCTGGTACTGGCACTGACCGGCACAGATTTATACCGCTTTATAAAATCCCATCCACAACCCACCCTCGCTTCAATTATGGCTGCGGATAAATTAGTAACCCTGCATGGATTGGCGAATCGTGTTTTGCCTGCGTCGGTGCATCATAAAATTCATGTGATTCACCAGTCCGCACGAGCGGTTAATACTTCATCCATAAAACGTTCCGTAAAAACATTTGATATTTGTGTGGTAGGGCACCTGCGTGAAGAAAAAGATTCTTTGCGGGTGGCGTATGCAGTGAGGGATTTACCCGCGCAAAGTCGTATTCGAGTTTTACATTACGGTAAGGCACATAATGAACAGTGGGCAAATGATGCCATGAAAGAAATGAAAACAAATGCGCGTTATCACTGGTTGGGGGAGGTTCCTCACTGGCAGGTGCGCAAAGCCTATACGCGTTGCCATTTAATGGTATTGCCTTCAGTGATGGAAGGCGGGGCCAATGTTATTTCTGAAGCAACGGTGGCGGGCTTACCGGTGATTGCATCGGATATAGATGGTTCAGTTGGATTGCTCGGTGACCATTACAGTGGATATTTTCCGGTAAAAAATACGCAGGCATTACGTGACGTTTTACTAAAAGCCGAGAATGATGCCGAGTTTGTTAAGCAGCTGGCTCAACAATGCCGGCAACGTGCAAAACTGTTTACGGTTGAAGCCGAGAGACAGGGCTGGGCCGATGTATTAAGTGAGCTGGATAATCCATAGTGTAATGTACATACACTATGCGGAAATAATATCCGCATTGTGTTTTTTATTTATTTTGCTTTATAGCTGAATTTCTGTCCACCGACTGATGCTTCATACATCAGCCCACCTTTGGCCACCGTAAAAGTTGCCATGCCCCTTGAATATTTGCCGACAGTATCGGCGTTATTTTTACCACCACTGGCGCCCGCTGAGGTTCCGGTTGTGGTGGCGGATGCCTGAGCCCCGGCGGTAATCGCTACGGCTGAAGCCTGTGCACCAAATTCGAAATTACCACTGATAAATTCACTGAGTGCGCGTTTATCCTGAAAAAATATAATCTGACTAAATGCCTGGCCCCCGGCCTGAAAACCAAAGCTTATCTGGGTCATGGTGCTATCACCAATATGTTTTCCCTGCTCATATACTCGGCCATCACCGTGGGCGCCACCGATTCCAAAGCCACCCTTGGCAATGGTAGGAAAAATTGCATAACCATAACTGTTTTCAAAGAAGTCGGCACTCTGTCCGGCTTTTTTAAAAACGTTAATCGTGTCTGAGTATTTATCTGCCCAGGCTGTGTTAATCCAGGCTGTGCTAGTAGAGAGTAGAAGTAATGCAGGGATGAGTAATCGTTTTATTAATACCATAATCTGTTGTCTCTTTTTAATATTTTCTGTCATTTAAAGTTTTGCAGTGGCTTAAGTGCCTTTATACAGGAGAATGGGCATTAACGAAATGCAATTGAAAAGAGATTATTGAGTAATCAGGGTTTTATTGACTAAACTGTGGTGGTGTTATCAGTATAGATGCGTTCCAGCATTTTTAATTTTATCGTAAAACTAATGCCATTATCCGGTGAGCTGTCACATTTAATATCGCCTTCAAACGTCTGGGTCACCAGGTTGTATATAATGTGCATGCCCAGCCCGGTACCACCTTCACCTCTGCGGGTCGTAAAGAAGGGGTCAAATATTTTTTTCAGGTTGCTGGCATCCATGCCCTTGCCATTGTCTTTATATTGAAGCGTAATATAGCCCTGCTGCGAAACCACCCCTATCTCTATGACACCTTTTTCTGTGTCACTAAAACCGTGTAATAAGGAATTCATAATCAGGTTGGTAATGATTTGTGCGAAGGCACCGGGGTAGCTGCGAACAATCAAATCCTCGTCGCAATTAACTTTTATTTCGTGACGCGTATTTTTAATTTTTGAATGCAGGTTCTGTATTGTTTCATGGATGTATTCACTGATATTAAAATCGCGGATTTCTTCAGAAATCTGATCGACGGCGACCTGTTTGAAACTGCGAATTAATTCAGCCGCTCGTTTTAGATTGCTGCAGATAATTTGTGAAGATTTCAGCGCGGATGCCTGGAATTTTTCAAAATCATCCCGGGTCATTTCACCGGACTGATAGACTTTTTGAAACTGATTTACTTTTTCTTCAAGGTAGCTAGCCGTGGTAACGCCAAGACCAATGGGGGTATTAATCTCATGGGAAACACCCGCCACTAGTGCTCCCAGTGCGGCCATTTTTTCAGACTGTATTAATTGCTGCTGGGCAGTATTGAGTTGTTCGATGGATTGCTTCAGCTGTGAATTCGTTATCTGTAATTCATTGGTGCGTTGTTCTACCCGCTGCTCAAGTTCTTCATTGAGTTTTCGAATCTGTTGTTCGCTTTCTGTCAGGGAGCGTTGGCTTTCAGAAATACTGTCTGCCATACGATTAAAGGTTGCCGCCGCTTCGCCTATTTCATCATTGCTGAGGACTTTAACGCGCGCAGAGAGATCCCCTTCAGCCATGCTGTGTGATGCATCGGCTAACTCATGTAGATGGCGGGTGAGGGCAATGCCGATAATGCTCAGCAAAAATGCACTGATTAAAATTTCAGAAAGCGCAATGGCAATACCCTGTTGGCGTGAAGTTGCAATCGCCTGGGAGATAAATGCGGTGTCAATTTCAAGGTCAAGGTATCCCACAGTACGTTCGTATACTTTAACGGGCATGTGGATAAAATAAGTATCTTCATCAATGACACTAAAGTATTTTTTTGGATCGGGGGGACTAAATGTTTTATTGGCAATGATGGCCTGCCCTGAAGTGGCCATAACCTCGTTAACATTATCGTATACGGCGTAGTACTGCAGTTCATTGGTCTGGTATTGCTGCATGACCTCTTCAATGGTGGCGATATCCGCCTGTATTATTGGGCCGGACAGACTGGCATTTAACAATGGCTGGAGTTCTGTAACCCGGTACTCCATTTGATTGAGCAGGTACTGCTCCATCAGTCGAACACTGTTCCATACCAGCAGGGATAGCATTATAACTTCAACCAGTATGGCTGTACTAATGAGTTTGAAGCGCAGTGAGTGGAAAATACTTTTACGCATTATTTAAGTCGTTGCTCCAGTATTTTCAACATATCCGCCAGGCGGTGCCTATCTTCATCGGTGACCGCTACCGGGTTTCCAAATGGAAGGCCAGATAAAAATGCATTTCCAGTTTTGTTATCAGGCATATTAACCAGCACTTTTTTAAACGTATCCCTGTCTGCCGAACTTACCCGCGAGGGGGTTAAAAACATCATGTGGGGTATGGGCTCGGATGTTTTAAGAATACGCAGAGGTTTTTTGAGTTTAGCGTTGCGGGATACTATTTTAAATCCGGGCAGACCCGTAATAGCTGCATCGGCCTTGTCTCTGGATAACAGGACCAGTGGGTTATTATTTGAAGTGGTATATTGTATGGTCGCTTCTTTTTCAAGATCTAAGCCATTATTCATTAAGGTGAGTTCACCATTGATGGTGTTAACGGCTAAAGCATTCGGTGCGGTGATAGTCTTGCCTTTAAGGTCGGTCACATTTTGATAGGGGGAGTCTTTAGTAACGGCGATTACCGCGTGTAATTCATTGGCAAATTTTGTAAGTCGAATATGCTGGTCATGTTTTTCATGATAAATGCCCATATGGGGAGCTGTCATATATAAATCAAACTTGCCTTCACTGCAACGTTGTACATAGGTTTTAAAGTTGGGTGCGGTATGTAGCGCGACCGGGCGACCCAGAACTTCTTCCAGATAATTAATCAGATTGCTGTATTTTTTTATCATTAAGTTTGAGCTCAGGTGTGGAATTAAACCGAGGTTGAGTGGTTTAACTTTATTCGTTTGATTTTTATCTGCCGCTAGCGTAGCGCTGGAAAATGAGACGCATAAAAATATAAGAAAAAATATCTTCGCAATAAAATCTGCGAAATTGGATGTTGGCTTTTTGGTATTTTTATCAGCGAGTAATTCAGTCATTTTGTTCATGATTTTTCTCCAGGGGGTTATTCTCTTGGATTTTAGGGAGTCTTAAAAATGAGAGTTAATTTGCATACCGCCTTTATTACAATTTATGATTTTTAAATTAATAATTCTAGTTATTCTTATCAGGTGTGTTTTTTTTGAGGTGGTGACTGATGTTGTCCGGAATATCTTCAAACGCGTTAATTTCATCGAAGGGGATAGGTCGGCAACACAGATATCCCTGAATAACATCGCATCCCTGTTGATGTAAAAAATCTAACTGATCCAGCGTTTCAACGCCTTCTGCAACCACTTCCAGTTCCATGCTATGGGCCAGGGTAATAATGGCGGATGCGATGGCTGCATCATCAGAGTTTGTGGTGATGTCACGTACAAACGACTGGTCAATTTTTAATGTGTCAAAGGGCAGGCGTTTTAAATAATTCATGGATGAATAGCCGGTGCCAAAATCATCGATAGAAAGTTTCACGCCTAGATCATGTAGTTGGTGAAGAATTTTTGCGGTTTCAGTTACATTATTAATAAGCAGACCTTCTGTGACTTCGAGTTCTACATAATTAGGGTCGATGCCGGTTTCTTTGATAATGGATTCAACGATGCGCACAAAATCCGACTGACAAAATTGACGTATTGAAAGATTAACCGCGATGCGTTGCGCAGGTAGGCCTGCATTCTGGCGAATCATTTCATCGAGGCAGGCGGTGCGCAGTACCCATTCACCCACCGGCACAATTAAGCCGGTTTCTTCCAGCAGGGGAATAAATTCAGCGGGTGAGATATTAGTAAACTGGGGGTGTGACCAGCGCAATAAAACTTCGCGGCTGATAATTTTACCGGACGCCAGATGCAGTTGCGGCTGGTAATTTAAATAAAATTCGCCGCGATCAAGCGCCCGGGTTAATTTAGATTCTAATGCCAGGCGCTCGGCGGCATCGACATTGCCTTCATCCGCATAGAAAAAATACGTTCCGCCATTATTGGCTTTTGCATGGTACATGGCAATATCGGCTTTTTTTAGCAGGGCTTTATTATCCCGGCCGTCTTCCGGAAACATTGAGATGCCGATGCTGGCGGAAATAAACAGTTCGTTATTATTAATCATAAACGGCTGGGAAAGAGATTCTATTATTTTTTCTGCAACCGGGTTAATGTCATTCTTGGAGGCTAAATCATTGAGAATAATCGCAAATTCATCGCCACCCAGACGCGCCACCGTGTCACCCTCACGGACGCACTGACTAAAACGCTCAGCGGCATCGCAAAGCAACAGGTCACCTACGTCGTGCCCAAGGGTGTCATTAATGCGTTTAAAACGATCCAGGTCGATAAATAAAATACCGATGTGGCGTTTATGCCAGCCCATGCGCGGAATGGCCTGGTGTAATCGATCCTGAAAAAGCATGCGGTTGGGTAAACCGGTGAGTGAATCATGGTGCGCCAGGTGCTGAAGCTTTTGCTGTGATTCCATGCGCTCGCTAATATCTTTACCACTGGATATGAAATGGGTGATCACCCCCTGGGAATTTTTTTGTGGGGTAATGGTTTTTTCTTCGTAATATAAACTGCCGTCTTTACGTTTATTAATCACCACATCGCTGAAAACCTCCCCCGCAAGAATGGTATTCCACATGCGTTTGTAAAAAACTTCATTCTGTCCGTTTGATTTCAGAATGTTGGGGTTTTTGCCCAGTATTTCCGCTTTTGAATAACCGGTGGTTTCTTCAAAGGCCGGATTAACATACTCGATGACACCCTTTCTGTCGGTAATCAAAATACTATCGGCGGTTTGCTCCACCGCCAGTGAGAGCTTGCGCATGGATTCTTCGGCAATGCGGCGTTCGGTGATATCCTGCAGGGTACCGGTGATGCCTTGTATCTGGCCATTGGAATCAAGGTAAATTTCCCCCTGCTGGCACACGTATAATTGCGAACCATCGGGTTTAATAATGCGGTGCTCAATATTAAAGAAAGGCGCCTTGTTTTTAATGGTTTTTTTGTGGGTCTCTTCTACTGCGTTACGTTCATCCGGGTGAATGGAATTGAGAAATAAAGCATAGCTACCTACATCTTTAGAAATATCCAGGCCCAGTATGCGATATATTTGATCAGACCAGGTCATTTTTTCAGTGCTGGCATCCCATACCCAGCTACCGATGCGAGCCAGGCGCTGGGCCTCTGCCAGTTGGGCTTCACTATCGGTGCGTTGTTGAACCTCATCTTTTAATTGCTGGTTAGTTTCAGCGAGAGCGACGGTTCGCTCTTTAACCAGTTGCTCCAGTGAATCATTTGAGGTAGCCAGTTTATGGATTTTTTTCAGGTCCTGATAAGAGCGCAGGGCAACGACCATGGCGGTGTTGAGCTTAACTGAGGACAGGTCGGATTTGTCTTTATAGTCATTAATATCATAATGGGTAATGACTTCATCTTCCGGGGCCTGGCCCGGTTGCCCCGTGCGTAAAATGATACGCACAAAATGGTTTTTAAGTTGATCGCGTATATATTTAACCGCATCCAGCCCCGCATGTTCCGTTTCCATCACAACATCGAGTAAAAGTACCGCCGTATCAGGGTGCTCACTCATCATGCGGCGTACATCTTCCCCGGAATAACCATTAAGAATTTGCAGTTTACGCCCTTCGAAGCTGAAATCTTCCAGCACCAGACTGGTGACATCGTGGGTTGAGCGGTCATCATCAATGACCATGACCTTCCAGGCTTCGGGGTCTTGTGAAGCGGGTTGTACAGGGGCTTGAGAGGGCGAACTCAAGTTATTATTTGAAGGTACATCATCAGACTTGAATAAAAGCTTATCGGCTGACTTGTTCATAATGCTAGCGACCACTCATAAAGATATTGCGAATGCACAAACTGTTCAGGCGAAAATTAATCCCTTGACGGTTAGAGTAACTCTAAGTAATTCAAAGAGTTAATGCTGAATATAATGGCCCTAATCAGGTTTGAAATCAGTTACTTCACTTAACTTATAGCACATTTAATGGGGATTGCCTTTTCAGCAAACGCCAGGCGCAGCCTTGCTAAAAGGGGCGGCTAGGGTTTCAGAGTCACGCTCTCAACACTTTGCATATCATCAATCACCTTTCCAACAACCACGCTGTCGGGGTAACCCAGTTCATGTAGCTCCGCCAGGCACACCCCCGCATTCTCAGCGGGTATGGCGGCCAGTAATCCGCCGGAGGTTTGAGGGTCAAATAACAGGGGGAAGTGTTTATGTTTACGCAGGTTGCCCGGCTCTTTAATCGCGCGGCGCAGGCGTACATTTTGCTCCTGAAGTGAGCTGAATATGCCGCTTGCAATCATATCCAGGGCACCGTCCATAATGGGCAGTGCATCTAAGCTGATCTCAACACTTTTATCCGATGAGCGGGTCATTTCAACCAGATGACCGAGCAAACCAAAGCCGGTGACATCGGTACAGGCACTGGCTGCATGTCTGTGCATACAGAAGCCCGCAGCCTGGTTGGACAGCAACATGCTTTGTAGTGCCGCATCAATCCAGCGGCCTTTGGCTTTTTGACGCATGTCCGCCGCAAATAAAGTGCCGGTACCCAATGCCTTGGTTAAAATGAGTACATCACCGGCCTGCATACCGGATTTGCGCATCACCTGCTGGCGATCCGCCAGACCGGTAACCGAAAGACCGAATGAAAGCTCAGCGCCCTCACTGGAATGTCCACCGACCAGCGCTGTGTTACTGTCGTTTAAAACCGCTAACGCGCCGGACATGGTTTGAAATAACTGGTCTTCAACCTGTGCTTCAATACCATAGGGAATGGTGGCGATGGCCATGGCGGTTTGCGATTCCGCACCCATTGCAAATATATCACTGAGGGCATGATTGGCGGCGATCTGCCCGAAAATATATGGGTCGTCGATAAAGCTGCGAAAATAATCCACACTTTGCACAATGAGTTTGCCAGCGGGCACTTCGCTCACCGCCGCATCATCCGGATCCGCCAGACCGATCACCACGTCTTCACGGGTGATGGGTTGCAGGCGATTGACCACCCGGGATAAAACCGTACTACCGACTTTTGCGCCACAACCGCCACAGCGCATAGCTATCGCCGAAATTTCATGGATGGTTTTTTTATCCGCCATCTGCGGGTTATATTCCGGTGCAGCTTCAGCGGGCATTTCGGGCAACTGGTTAAAGTTGTCCATAAATTTGCGATCAATCCAGTCTTTAATTTTCCATAAATAGGCACCTTCCAGTGACCAGTTGCTGCGCGATGCAATGGCGTATTTATCACCGGTGCTGATTAAGCCTAAAAAGTTCTTCTGTGGTTTAAATGCTTTAAGCGGTTTGTTCTGGATAGCGCGGTCTAAGTTTCGGGCAAGTGGCGGCCCCTGGCGCACTGCAAATACACCGGATTTTGGGCGTGGGTGATTAATCACCGCCGCAATGTCCCCCGCCGCAAAAACCGCCTCATGGGAAACCGATTGCAGGCAATCGTTAACTTCAATAAAACCGTTCGGGTCTACCTTAAGTCCAGACTCGGCCAGCCAGGCCGGTGCGGATGCATTGGTTACCCATAAAGTAGCATCGGCGGTATGGCGATTGCCCTTTTCGCTGATGAGTTGTTTTTCTTCAACCTCAACTATTTTTTCGCGGGTGAGTATTTTAATGTCGCGCTGGTGAAGAATGCGCCTGAAACGTCGGGTGACCTGTTTGTTATGGGTGGACAGAATATTTTCACTTTCACAATAAAGTGCAACTTCTAAAATACTGGGATTGATGTTTTCCAGCTTAAGTAAATACCGTAATCGGTACTGGGTGGCCAGTGCCATTTCAACACCGCCCGCACCACCACCCACAATGGCAAGCTGAAATGTTTCGTTACGTTGCGCGTGATTTAAAATGCTTTCTATAAGCGCATCCCATTGCGACAGAAAATGATCGATGGGTTTTACTGGAATGGTAAATTTATCCGCGCCGGGAATGTGGAGTGTGCCGGGTTTTGAACCGATATTAATGGAAACCAGGTCATAGTTAATCGGGGGTCTGTTAACACAGAATATCTGTTTGTTCTCAGGGTCTATTGCGTTGACCTCAGCATGAATAACGCGCGCCTTTGCAAACTGTGCCAGGGGGCGTAAATCAATATGGGCCTGGTCGTATTCGTAATGTCCAGCTATATAGCCGGGCAACATGCCGGAGTAGGGTGTGTGTAAGTCACGGGTGATGAGGGTGAGGCGCAGTCCGGGAACCGGGTTCATGGCAAAAAATTTAAGCACCGAAAGGTGACTATGGCCACCGCCCACCAGTACCAGGTCTTTAATAACCGGAACAGAATTAGATGTATTCATGTGATGTATTTGATTTTAGTCGGATAATTTATCGCGTTTAATTATTGTTTTATCATTAAAATTTTTGAGCCCTAGTCTACACCCTGTGCAGGATGTATTATAGGCCCATCTTACAGATCTAAGAGCTAATTTGCTTTATGACAAAACCCGTCGAACGTTTTCAGTTTTTTGACCAGCACCCGCAGATTGCGGATATTCATGAGGATATCGTTCAGGGGTTGTCAGCTGACGAGCCTTTTATCTCACCAAAATATTTTTACGATGAAACCGGCTCAAAACTATTTGAACAGATTTGCGCCACTGGAGAATATTACCCGACCCGCACCGAGGTTAATATTATTCGAAATAATATCGATGATATTGTTGAGAATCTGGGTAAAGACTGCCTGTTAATTGAGCCGGGCAGTGGTGACAGTTATAAAGTGCGCCTGCTACTGGATGCACTGCGCCCAATCGCCTACTTGCCAATTGATATTTCGCGGCGATATTTACAGGATGAAGCACAAAAATTAGCACAGGAATTTACCTGGTTGAATGTACATGCAGTGTGTGCGGATTTTACCGGCAAACTAGAATTACCCTATCACGTAGAGGTCACCAATAAAGTGGCTTTTTTTCCCGGCTCAACCATTGGTAATTTTTTACCGGAGCAGGCGGCTGGTGTACTAAACGAAATTAAAAATATGGTGGGTACAGATGGCGGTTTATTAATTGGCGTTGATTTATATAAAGACGCGTCAATATTAAATGCGGCCTACAATGACAAAAATGGCTTTACCGCAGATTTTAATTTAAATTTGTTAGCACGCATCAATAGTGAGTTATCCGCGGATTTTAAACTGAATCAATTTAAACATTGTGCCTTTTTCAATCAGGAAAAAAGTCGCATCGAAATGCATCTCATCAGCCTGCAGGATCAACAGGTGAATATAGGTGAGCATGTTTTTAAATTTAAAAAAGACCAGTCAATACTGACAGAGTATTCACATAAGTACACCATTGAAAAATTTCATGCACTGGCTAAACAGGCGGGTTTTACTTCGGTTAAAACCTGGGTGGATGATGATGGGTTATTTAGTGTGCATTATTTGAAGGTGACCTAATCGGAGTTACTTACTTTAAAATAGAGTAAGAAAATTTAAATCTAAGAATGAGAGTAGATAGTACTTTTGTGACATAGTGAAAAACGTGGAATGATTACTGCTGATCATATTATGTAACCTAAAGATTAGTGTGAAAAATATGCTAATTTCATAATTTACCAGTTTGATAAAAAATTTAGAGGGACGTTTATGAGTGCCCAGACTCAAATGTATATAGCGGCAGCCGACATGCTGACGCCCGTAGGCAGTGATGCAAAAACCTCAGTTGCAGCGGTAGTGGCTGGTATTAGTCGCTACCAGGTGTCTAATTACTATAATAAAAATATGGACGCCATGACTCTTGCATTAGTACCCGAAGATGCCTTGCCGGCATTAAATAAAAAAATAGACTCTAGTTTCGGTATAACAATGCGTCAAAAACGTTTGATACAACTGGCGACGAATCCCATTATACAAATAATAGAGAGCTTTCCGACATTAGAAAAGGTGGCGTTATTTTTGGCCGGGCCTGAAGCGATTCCTGATTGTGCAGCCCCACTAGGAAACGATATATTTGAAAAATTAAATACACAACTTGAAAAGGACCTGTTTCGCCCACAAAGCAAGGTGATAAATACGGGGCGTGCGGGGGGCATTGAAGTGATTGATATGGCCTTTAAATATCTTGAGCAAAGTGGCGAGCATTTTGTAATGGTGGGAGGGGTGGATACCTATAAAGACCCTTACCTTTTAGGCACACTGGACAGGGATGAGCGGGTGCTAGCAAGAAATATTGGCGATGGATTTGTACCCGCAGAGGGTGCAGGCTTTCTGCTATTGGTGTCAGATAAAATTGTCCATAAGCTAGACAATAAGCCTTTGGCTGAACTATACAGGCCCGGGTTGGGCAAGGAGTCGGGGCACCGTTATTCCACAGAGGCTTATCAGGGTGAAGGTTTAAATACGGCTTTTAATATGGCAATTGAGAATGCACAGGGTCGTCTGGTTAAATCCATTTATGCCAGTTTAAACGGCGAAAATTTTGGCGCAAAAGAGTTGGCGGTAGCAAGTATGCGCAGCGCGCCTGCTGTTAATGCGGATACACAGGTGCATCACCCCGCGGATTGTTTTGGTGATATTGGCGCGGCCTTTGCGCCGGTTATGTTAGCCCTGGCGGCTAACCAGAATGAAAAGGCCAGTTTAATTTATTGCTCATCTGAAAACGAATCAAGAGCTGCTATATATTGTGCATAAATTTTAATGCGGGAAAGCGGCGCTTAAATACAGGTGTGCCAAAAGTTGAAAATAAACTTGTACAAGGCGAGTTGTTCAATAAAAGATTAAGGAAATATTATGACTGAATTTTTAGAAATGGTTGCCGTGGCAAAAGCCGCTCCGTTTACCAAAGAAGATTGTCACTTTTGTGAAGAGGAAGATAAAGAGGAAGCAAAAAATGAGCTAACCGCCAAAAGTGATGAAGATGTACCGGGTGAAAATGAAACCGAAAATGACTCGGGCGAACTGGCTAAAAATTTAAAAAATAAACCGCCAGAGTCTCAGGGTTACATACCTAAAATAGAAAAGGGCGAAGATCGACCCATTCACGATATGGAGTTTGCCAGTGCCACTAAGCGCGAGTGGCATCAATGGGTTTATGATGCGGGCTTAATACCGGTGTTGTATGGCGCGCATCATCTGATTCCTGGCAATGCCGCGATGGCTAAGAGCTCGCTTTACAAAAAAAAATGGCTGGGGCCGGTCGATGATGGTAAGCATAAAAAAAATATTGGGTATAATATTAACAGTGAAAAAAATGGCATCTGGTTACCCACCAGTTATGCGCTGCGGGGTAACTGGACAAATAAAAGTCCGGAATATCAACAGGCCTATGCCTATTTGGCGATGCATGATACCAAGCTGACGTTTCATGACTCCCATGGTGAATATTCAAAGCAGGTTTTAAAGGCGCTAAATAATTTAGCAAAATTAATGAAGAAAATGAAAAATGATGGCTGCCCTATGTGTGGAAAAGGCAATAAGGAGGGTAGTCCGCCCTATCACCTGAATGCACGAATAAATGCGATTTCTAAATGGTTGCGGGATCATCTGGAGTTGCCGCCTAAAAAATGGAAAAAGAACATCATTACTTCGTCATTTTGCACCGACTACCAGGCATACCTTAAAAAGTTGAAAACCAAGAAAAATGCGAATTTAAAATTAGAAGCCTTGCGCCGCAAAAAACATTCATAAACACAAACAGAGCCTGATAATATGCCCTATTATTTTTTACATCTAAAAACAGATAAATATAAGTTACGCAGCATTAGAATGAATCAGCAGCTCGATGGCACGGACGATGACATGTTTGATGAAGGCGCACGCATTGACCAGCCTGTGCAGGAACCAGTGCAGTTGTATTTAGAGCCCATTAACTATGTTGATTATGTCAACATGCCAGTATTAGATGAGGTGCCTCTCGTTATGACCGATGAACTGTTGAAGGACTTACGAGACTTCGGAGTCGATAATATCGATGCTTATTCGTGTGTGATTAAGGATACAGAAACCGGTGAGCAGTTTACGAACTATAAACTGTGTAATGTAATTGGCTTAATTGATGTGTTCGATATGGAGGCCTCCGAGTTGCATGAAGACTCGCCCCCGGACGTGGCCTATTTGTTTAATGAAATTGTGATTGATGAGGAAAAAGCCAGGGGGCATCATCTTTTTCGTCCCTATGGTCGAAGCTCTGAATTAATGTTTTCACAGGCGTTAAAAGATCATCTTGAACGTGACGGTAAATACCCGCATTTAGAATTTGTTGCCCCAGAGGAATTTGCTTAGAGGCGAGTATCGAATGGTTGCGGTATTAGATTATAAATATTAGGTGATCGCCTAAATAAAAAACTGAACCACAAGTTTGAATTGTGGTTCTGGTTCCTGGTCATGGATTTACCCGTTTAACATGCCAAAAAACTAAATGGGCTGGTTTTGTCTGAACCAATCACATTTTTGAAAAAATACATGTCTTAAAACTAGAGCGTCTTAGTTCAAGCTATCATTAAGGCTAAATATTCAAACTCCGTCCGCCATCCACCGGTATCACCTGCCCAGTAATATACGCTCCATCCATCACTAAAAATTTCACGGCTTTGGCAATATCTTCAGGGCAGCCCTGACGTTTTAATGCGGTGCGCTCAAGAATGCTTGCCTGCACGTTCGGGTCGAGTTCTGTACTGGGCCACATAATGGCACCGGGGGCGACGCCATTGACACGGATATCCGGCCCCAGTTCTTTTGCTAGCGACTGGGTAATCATCGCCAGTCCGGCTTTGGCGGCACAGTAGACAGGGTGTTCTTTCATTGGACGAAAGCCGTGGATATCGACAATATTTATAATGCAGCCGCGGGATTTTTTTAAATACGGCGTAGCCGCCTGGGAGAGAAAGAGGGGGGCTTTTAAGTTGCTGCCCATTAAATCATCCCAGTGAGTCTCGGTGATTTTTCCCACCGGGGTGGGATAAAAACTGGAAGCATTATTGATCAGTACATCCAGCCCCCCCCAGTGCGCCGCTGCTTTTTTAACCAGATCATCCAGTGTACTCGTCTCTAACAGGTCGGCCTGTAATATAACGGCTGAGTTCTCCCGCTGTGCATTTAACTGCTCACAAAGCGCCTGCGCTGGCTGGGCAGAGCTTCGGTAATGGATCACAATGTTCATGCCCACTGCGTGCAGGTTGCGGGCAATTTCGGCACCAATACGGGCTGCCGCACCAGTAATGAGTACGGTTTTGGGATGGGAATTATTTTGCATGATAGAATGTCGCCAATTAATTTTTTAAATATTGTAGCATCAATGCAAACACTGGATTTACCCGAACCCACCGTCGATGAAATTGCCCACAGCCAGAAGCTGAGTGAATTGATTAAACAGGAAATTGTGGCGGCGGGTGGCTGGATAAATTTTGAACAATATATGCAGCTGGCCCTCTATGCACCGGGGCTGGGTTATTACACTGGCGGTGCCCAGAAATTTGGCGAGCAAGGGGATTTTATAACCTCCCCGGAGATTAGCCCGCTATTTGCACAGACCCTGGCAAACCCACTGGCAAGCCTGCTGGAAAAAATCCCCGATGCAAAAATAATTGAGTTTGGCGCCGGTTCCGGCAAACTGGCGGCGGATTTATTACAGGCACTTGCGGATTTAAACCGGTTGCCTGATGCATATTTAATTATCGAGTTGAGTGCAGAGCTGCAACAACGCCAGAAGCAAACGATAAAACGCAAAGCGCCCCAATGGCTCGAACGGGTACAGTGGTTAAGCCAGCTTCCCGAGATACCGGTTAATGGAATTGTAATCGCTAATGAGGTGATAGATGCGATGCCAGTTCAGCGATTTTCGTATAGTGATAAAAACGTAAAATTACTGGGGGTGGAAATTTCCGGGCAGGCTTTGCAGTTAAGCTATAAAAATGCCGATCAGGAAATGGCGCAAAAAATAAATGCGCTAAGTGCAGGTTTTAATAATGTTGGGCATCCGTATAACAGTGAGATTAACTGTCATATTAATCCCTGGATAAAGTCGGTTTCGCAATGCATAAAAAAGGGTGCGCTTTATTTAATCGATTATGGTTATCCGCGCAGTGAATATTATTCAGAAGATCGTCACATGGGAACCTTTCTCGGTTATTATAAGCACCGCTCAATGGATGCGCCTTTGTGGTATCCGGGTTTGCAGGATCTAACGGCCTTTGTGGATTTCACTGAAGTCGCGGAGGCGGCTATTGAAAACGGATTTGATGTTGACGGATTTACATCACAGGGAAATTTTTTACTGAATGCGGGCCTGGCAAAAATAGTGGACGATATTGAAACCTCAGATGATGTACAGCGGTTGAAACTGGCACAACAAATGAAAACATTAAGTTTGCCCGGAGAGATGGGTGAGCGATTTAAAGTGCTGGGATTGTCAAAGGGACTGGATGAAAATATCCCCGGTTTTGAGTTACGAGATTTTCGATATCGACTTTAGGGTATCGACTTTAGTGATTGCATAGAATCAAATTTTAGAAAGTGATTTAACTTAGTTAGTATATTAAAAAGAGAGAGTAATGGATTTTATACAAATACTGGTGCTTGCCTTAGTGCAGGGGGTAACAGAATTTTTACCCGTATCAAGCTCTGCACATTTAATACTGGTACCAATATTAACGGGCTGGCAAGATCAGGGCCTGGCCTTTGATGTTGCGGTGCATGTGGGAACATTGTCAGCGGTGGTGATTTATTTTCGAACTGAAATCAGCAGGATGAGCGTTGCCTGGGGGGGCTCGGTTATGGGGCGCGGTTTTGACCCGGATGCAAAACTGGCCTGGGCGGTTTTGTTTGGCACAATACCGGTAGGTCTTGCGGGTTTATTGTTTAAGGATTTTATAGAATTACATTTACGCGCACCTGAAGTGCTGGCGACGTCAACACTGGTTTTTGCCTTGTTGTTATGGTGGGCCGATGCAAAAGGACGTGAGTCACGGGATGAATATTCTTTGCGTTGGGTTGATGTTTTATTTATTGGCCTGGCACAGGCGTTGGCCCTAATTCCCGGCACCTCCCGTTCAGGGGCCACAATGACTGCGGGTTTATTTCTGGGCTTGTCACGCAAAGCCTCGGCACGCTTTTCTTTTTTATTGTCAATACCGGTTATTGTTTTAGCGGGTGGTTTAAAAACACTCGACTATCTCGAACAGGCCACATTAGATGATATGCAGCCGTTAATGCTGGGCGCGTTATTGTCCGGGGTGAGTGCCTATTTTTGTATTCATTATTTTCTTAAAATTTTAGAAAAAATAGGCATGTTGCCTTTTGTGATTTACCGTATCGTGCTGGCAATTTTTTTGTTTGTGATATTTGTTGATGTTTAATCGTAATCCTAATTTAAAATATAGATCGTTATGGCTGGCAGTGGGGTATACGCTGGTGGCCTATGTTATTTACAGTTCTTTAACCCCGAACCCGATTGAAATGGATGTAAGTAATTTTGATAAATACGCCCATACCTTTGGTTACTTTGTTTTAATGGGCTGGTTTATGCAGATCTATCATCAGAAAAAAAGCGTAATAATGCTTGCGGTTTTTTTTATATTTATGGGGGTAGCGCTGGAATATGTACAGGGGATGACCGGCTATCGGTATTTTGATTTCAAAGATATGCTGGCGAATGGCTTTGGTGTTGTACTGGCGGTAATGTTGATTCAAACGCCCTTTCCCCAAATACTCTGGATTTTTGAACGTAAGTTTCTGGTTAAGTTGTAAACCTGTTAGGCTGCCATCAAGCCAAGGCGAATCGCCAACCGGGTTAAACCTGCAATATCTGAAACATTAAGTTTGTTTTTAATACTGGTGGTGTGGTGCCCCACGGTTTTCGGGCTAAGGTTTAAAAGCGTCGCCACATCACTCACGGTTTTACTGTCGGCCAGTAATAAAAAAACTTCAAATTCCCTGGGGCTGAGTTCCGCCAGTGGATCTCCATTCGCCAGTTTGCGGGCTTTTACCAGATAGGGCATGAGTTCCTGGCCAACAAAAACCTCGCCTTTGGCAACCTGTCTGACCGCTTCAATCATGACCTGCGATGCGCTGCGTTTTGAAATGTAACCTAATATCCCAAGGTCGAGTGCACGGGTGAGAAACACTTCGTTTTCGTAGACGCTAAAAACTAAAATTTTTGCATTTTTATCTTTAGTTAAAATTTTTCGACTGGCTTCAAGTCCCCCAATACCCGGCATGGATAAATCCATCACCAATACATCCGGTTTATGTTTAAGGTATTCGCTATAAGCTGTTCCGCCATCGGTGGCCTCGGCAATAACAGAAATACCCTCGGTGGCTTCCAGTAGGCGGCTGTAACCGGCACGTACCACTTCATGGTCATCAACAAGTAAGACGCTTATGTTGTTAGCTTTATCCATATTTTTAATCAAATTCAGCTTAAATATTTACATGCTCTTGCGGATAGGGTGAGCAATGATTTTCATCATATACGGATTCTCGATTTAACTCAAAGGTATGGAAATAAAAATACAAACGCCTTTGCCAGGTTCACTACTAATTTTTAGATTGCCATTCAAGGATTCTACTCGCTCACGCATACCAATTAAGCCCAACCCTTCACTGCGCTCTTTAATATCAAAGCCATGTCCATTGTCTTTAACTTCAAGTAATATTTTTTCTGATGTATTTTGTAAAGAGATCGTAACGGCTTTTGCCTGAGAATATTTAGAAATGTTTGTCATGCATTCCTGTACAATTCTGTACAGCATAATGTTGCTGTGTTCACTGAGTTGAGAAAAGTCGCCTCGGGTGGTGAATTCACAAAGGGTGTCGGGGTTTCTGCTTTGCCAGGCTTTAATTTCATCTTTAAGTGCTTCGACTAAACCCAGGTTGTCTAAAACACCTGGCCGTAAACGGTGTATCATGGTGTGCACCACATCATAAACCCGCGATGATACATCCATAATTGCATTGGCACTGGTTTCAATGCGTTTATCATGGTTCGATAAATCACGAATCAACTCTGCATCGGCCTGAATTGCGGTTAAACACTGACCGAGTTCATCGTGTAACTCCCGTGCCATGTGTTTTCGTTCCGCTTCCTGAATTTGCAGTGAGTAGTGAATCAACTGGCGATTTTCACGCAGTAGTTTGGTGGAGCGAGATTTAGCACGCTGTAACTGTTGAGTCCGTTTTGATACTTCGCCAACCATTCGATTAAAGGCAATGGCGGTTTTACCCACTTCATCACAAATTTCTGTGGGAACGGTAACTGAATAATTGCCCGCTTCAACTTCTGCTGCGGCATTTGATAACAACCCCAGTCGACGGGTCAGGCTGATCCCTATAACGACAGTCACCAGTATGGTTAAAATAATTTCAATGGCCGCAATGCTGATACCCCGGATGCGGGATTTATTAATCGCGTCCTGCATTATGTCGAGAGAGAAACCGATGGAAACTTTCCCCATGGGTTGACCGGCGACTTTAATCTCCTCGGTAATATCAAAAATTCCATCATCGGTTTGTGCCGGGCTGATGTCCGTCTGCGGACGAATTTTTTCCGGAAACGGACCTAGTGAAATCACCTGGTTGTCGTCACGGTCAAAAATTGCCAGGTATAAAAGTTCTTTGTAATGGATGACATTTTTTAGATAATCTTCCAGCGTTGCGTAATCTACCGCTACCATGTAATTACCCGATGTATTGGCAATTTGATGAATCATACTATTTGCGGTGTCGCGTAAGCGATCCGTGTGGGTGGCTTGAATAATTGAAATATTATTTAAAACCAGAATAGATAGCATAACAATTTCAATAATGACCACACTTACAATGAGACGACAACGCAGGGATTGTAAAAGGGGAATAGAGTTTTTCATAAATGTTTATATGTTTTTAATTATTATTTAATGGTTATGCGGGTGATAAAATTGTGCGCTAAATTTTTCATAAATATCGGCACTGGAAAGCTTGAAGCCAGAAAATCGATTGTGTTTTAAAACCTGCCGACCTTCAAAAGATGATGACATGTTAATTAATAGTTTACTGATTTGTGCGGCGCAGGCTGTACTGATTCGATCAGCTACACTGATGGGAATGTGTGGAGCGCGTTGTGTTTTTGCAATAATACGCATGCGATTGCGCACCTGTTGACTGGCAGCAGCATAGGGTGGCTGCATTAATGCGGAGGCGTCAGTGATGCCATGGTAAGTAGAAAGTAGAGAGGCATTATGTGTGGGGGTAGCAATAATTTTCAAATCGTTATCCGGGTTAATGTTGTGCTGGTTTAAATGTTTTTTTATTAACAACGTGGCCAGGCTTTTTGTGTTAACGGTGGCCAGGCGTTTACCTTTTAGATCATTGATGTTTTGAATTGGGCTTTGTTTTGGCACCACAAAAACCGCCCGCATTCCCGGTGAATCGACGCTGGCAATTAAGCGGTAACCGGATTTTCTTGCCAGGGGGTAAAAGTGTGGGGCGGTAAATAAAAGATCGTAGCGTTTATCTTTGCTGGTGCGGCGTGAAAATTCTATAAAACTCGGGGCGGTTTCAATGCGTATCTGGGTGTTGAGTTGTTGTGATAGATAATTAACCAGTGGAGTAAATCGAATCACTAATTGCTCTGCGCTCACAAAAGGTAAAATGCCAAATGTAATTGGGCTGGCCTGTGAGCAAGGGTTGTTGGTGTTTGCAAAGCCTGTGCTGGCAAAGAGTGATAACAGTAAGCAACCGGGCAAAATCAGTAATCTCATCCGGGCAGTATAACGAACGATGAAAAAGAATCATAGAAAGTAAAAAGGGGCGGCAAATGCCACACCTTTTTTATTCTCGACAAGGTTGTCGAAAGCGGTTTGCTAGTGGCTTGTGTTATTAATGTGACCACGTAGAAACAATGGGCCAGCGCCGTAAGGAGGCTGTACAAAGCTGGTGTCCGGTGTGTTGTCCGGCTGACCAATTTGCTCGCTCTCAGGCTGCGGCAGGTTGCCCGGTGACTTTGAGTCAACGGTAACCACACGCCCCTGACCCGCACCAAACTGTGCGGCAGTGACGGTGTTGTCCGCCAGGCTGTCCAGATAACGACGCAGTGCGTGTACCGGGTGCAGGTAGTTGTTAGGGGCGACCTGCTTAACAACAGGGCCAGTAATAATGGCTTCTTTGTTAACCGGCTCTGTCAGGGTGATCTCACTGCTGTAATCATCCGCATCCGCTAGCTGGAAGAACTTGTGGTGTGCACCACCCCCAGTACGGCACACTTCATTTAGTGGGTTACCATGACCGTAGCAGGAAGCAAATACATAGCGCTTGCCCGGATCAATGGGTTTGCCACCAATAGAGGTTTCAACGATGCGACCGCTTGAGCTACCAAATGGACGGTTTTTCAGGTCGATTTTCTGTGTCATATTAGCCAGACCCAGATACCAGCCACCGCGTTGCATAAAGATATTACGGTCAAAAACCGCGCCCAGAATAGTGTTCAAGCTGCCTTCGATGGAAGCACCTGAGAAGTCAGCAATATTGACTGCTGGTGCAATTGGGAACCAGGTGAATAAATCCCGCAGGGTAATGGCCTGACCGGGAAGTACCGCATTACCAAAACGGAAGCCGTTCGCCATGGAAACATCAACACCGTTTTCCCAGCCGGGAACCGACCGAACATCCGCAACATTGTCGGTAACATTAAGAATAGCATCCGCAAGGAAGTTGTTGAGGGTATCTTCCAGTACATGATGACGCAGCAATAGGGTGTCGGTGTAACCCACAACCGTATCTAAATCATCAACCAGTTGTAAACCCTGTTCAGCGGGGTTAAGAAAACCACCGGGCAGGAATGTGTGGCGCTTAACCACGCCGTCTTTACCGGCGATAAAGTCTTCTTCCATTGCCGCCACTAACTCAGCCATGGCAGGGTCCGGTGCAACAGATTCGTCAACTGGAATGGCCTCCCAGTCAAAGTCGGCTACTCTTCCACGTTCCATTTCCAGATCAAGGCGCCCCACATACATATCACGGTTGGTTTCAACGACAATTGCGCCACCTTTGTAAAGCATGCGCTTTGCTTTGCGGCTTAGGTCTTCACCGGGTGTGGTGCGTAAAACATGATGCTTGGTGACGACTAATGCGCCCAGCGTCACTTCATGGGTATGCGCCGAGTACATAACATCAATATCTTTAAAACTTTGTGCGATTGCGATATTTTGTGACAGTCCCAGTTCAGACTGTACAACAATCAGTTCAGCACCTTCGGCTTTGACCTGCTCAATAATGCCGGGTAACTCTTCAACGCCATGGGTAAAACGCAGGCCAATATTAAAAGCATCTGCCTGCTGTGGAACGATTGAGGCGGTTAAACCGATAACGGCAATTTTTGTACCGTCACGATCAAGCATCTGATAGGCGGGTAATACCGGCTTGCCATGCAATGGTGTCGGCAGAGGTGCGGCGTTGTAAAGGTTAGCGGCAACCGTTGGGAAGTTGGCTTTGATAACGCCTTTACCTTCAGGTGTGGGTTGCGGTGCCGTGTTGATATTTTCAAAGCAGGTGTAACCACTGGCGGCATCGGTGAGGCCGGCGATAACCGGTACATCATCACAGCTAATATGGCCGGTCATGGCGCGCTGGTTACCGGGAATTGTCGGTTTGGGACCAAAGCTGGTAAAGCGATTACGGAAGACGGCAGCGCCGTAACCAAAATCCCAGTTACCCGGTGTGTAGACATCAATCCCAAATGCATTCATGGGCACCATCATCGCGTCCCCCACGGTAAACATGGCTTCAGCACTGCCGTGGGTTAAATCGCCCGTAGACAGTAATACCGCAGATGGGTTGTCTTCACGGATGTTATTAACAACGGTTTTTAAACGCGCTAATCCACCTGCGCTGGCCACCTGACGCTCGCTGCCATCCGGGTTTTTAAGTACGGCTGCATGGGGGACTAATGTACCATGCAGATCACCCATTTCAATTAAGGTCACCGTGTCGCTGGCAAAAGCCTGCGAACTGACGGCACCTAGCGTTATAGCTGCGGAAAGTAGAGTCTTACAAACCGCTCCCCTGCCCATACCGGCGCTTTTAGTTTTATGATTATTGTTCATTGTTTATGAATCCCTTAAGCATTTAAGTAATACCGGTTAGCATTACCAGAGTTATTAACCTAATGCAGGGTAATTCTGATGGGGTCTTAACAATATAGGGAAATTCCTTAATAGGGCTGGGGTGGATACCTATTAGTAAATGCTAATTAGATGCACGTTCCAGTTGTTATTACAGGAAGGCTTTCGGATATAGGCATAAAGGGAATTTGATGGTTGATTTCAAGGCGAAAAAATGTAATTGTTGATATGGGTCAAATGATTTAATGAAAGATTATAGATGTTTCCTGGGGTATTATGTGAGGCTATTGTTATTGATTTAGGTCAATAATTGCAAATGCTAACAGGAGTTAAATCATGGACAGGGAGATACGCTTTTTTACAATAAATATAAGTCGTCCAGGAGAGAAAAGACGGCATAAAAGGTCGGTTTTAAGAAGCGTATGTTATTTGTACCGTCTCCCACCTTGTGGAACTAAAGACTAGATGCGAGTAATGAAGCATTCATAATACTTATTAGATTGAAGGTATAAAAAAATGAAAAATTTAATTTCCTTAAGTAAAAAAATTGCAGCTTCTTCAGTTGCAATAATGGCGGCGGGTTTGTTTTCGGGTGTAGCTGGCGCGGGAACAATCGTAGGTACCGCTCACGATTTGTCAGCTAATGGCTTCAGTGGTGGTGAGATATGTGTTGTATGCCATACACCGCATGACTCGGACACTACAGTAGTCGAAGCACCATTATGGAATCATGCGCTTACTACAGTGACTTTTGATATGTACGCTTCGGATTCTCTTGATGCAATTCAGGATGCTCAGCCAACGGGTACATCTAGACTTTGTCTGTCATGTCACGATGGGGTAACAGCTATCGATAGTTTTGGTGGCAATACTGGAACCATTGTAATGGGTGGGGCACCAGCGGTTGGTCTTGATGGTTTAACCAATGATCACCCTATCTCTATTACCTATGATACTGCACTGTCAACTACAGATCCTGGTTTGCATGACCCAGCAACTGCTACAGTAACTATTGGTGCAGGTGGTGATAAAACCCGTACTGGAACCGTTGATGAATTAATGTTATCAGCAGGCAAAGTACAGTGCTCTTCATGCCATGATGTGCATAATAACTTTGTGGGTACAGGCACAAATGATGAGCCTTTCCTGAAGGTGAGTAAAGCTGGTAGTCTGATTTGCTTAACCTGCCACAATAAGTAGTATGACCATTGGCCTTCCAGTCGGAAGGCCAGAGTTGGGGTCCGGAGCCGGAATTTCAGGGTCGGGCTCAGATCGCAACACCAATTAACTGTTTGGCAATCTTGACTGTTATAGTTGAGGTTTCTAATGTCAGGCAGTATCTTCCTTCTGGATTGTATCCGGAATTTTTACCCAGTTATTACCTGAGAGGCTTGTTTTGGGTTCAATAAATCTACGAATTAATCTTTTAATTGCAATCTTTATTTTCTCCAGTCTTCTTTCGGGTTGTGCGGGCTTGTCAGATAAAGAAGCAGAGGATATTTTTTATCCGCCGCTACCCGATGCACCCAGAATCCAATATTTAACCACCTTTTCAGACCCCCGTGATTTAACGAAAGAGGGCACGGGCTTTAGTGATTTTGTACTCGGCACTGAAGAAAAGGGTGCAATGCTGATAAAAAAACCCTACGGAGTGACTATCCGGGATGGTGTGATTTATGTCGTTGATATCAGGGGGCCGGGTTATGCATTATTTGATTTGAAAAATAAAAAATTTGATGTTATCTACGGTGCATTTTCCGGCAAAATGCGCAAACCTATTAACATCACTATTGATGCCGATGGCACAAAATATATTACTGATACGGTTCGCAGCCTGATACTGGTTTACGATAAGACGAACAAGTTTATAAAAATCATTGGTGATGGAGAATCTTTCAAGCCTTCGGATGTGCTCATCGTCGATAATAAATTGTTTATTACCGATATTAAAAATCATCGAATTGTAGTGTTAGATAAAGCGACTCAGCGACAGCTCTACACCATTGGCACGGTTGGCTCAAAGGAGGGCGAACTGTTTTTTCCCACTAACCTGGCACTGGGACCGGATAATAATTTATATGTGAGTGAAACCGGTAACTTTCGAGTACAAAAATTTAGCCTCGAAGGAAAATTCATAAAAAGTTTTGGCAAGGTGGGTACCGGGTTGGGGCAGTTTGCACGACCCAAAGGTGTCGCGGTCGATCGTCAGGGGCGTATGCATGTGGTGGATGCCGCATTTGAAAATGTGCAAATTATGAACAGCGATGGAAAACTGTTGATGTTTTACGGTGAACCCGGTTCTGCTAGAGCTAATCTTAATTTGCCTACGGATATTTATATTGATTATGATAATGTCGATTACTTTCGCCAGTACGCAAAACCGGGATTTGAATTGCAGTACATTATTCTGGTGGCCAGTCAATTTGGCGATAATAAGGTAAATGTGTTTGGTTTTGGGCGTATGAAAGACATGGATTATTCTGTTAGTACAGCATTAGAGAACAAATAGTACAGCATTAGAGAACAAACCGGTCGCCGGTGCAGAACCGTCATCAAAGCAGGCAGACGAGTAACGGCCCATAAAAAACCTGTTACAAACCAATTAAATTGTGGGGCGACTCTGATTAAATTTGATCATATAAAACAGATAAAAAAATATGAAAAGCGGGGGCAGAACTTTTACTAAAGCTATACAGCGAGTTTCTTTCATGCTCCTGTGTCTAAGCTCATTAGACGTAATGGCCGCTGAAATAAAAGCCTTTAACATGACAAATGTGGAAAGTGAGCTGTTCTTTCGCTACCTGTATGACGAACAGACATTTTACACTTCGGGCATCAAAACCCAGCAGGATATCCGCCCCACTTTTCAGGAGGAATACCGTATTAATACCGATAGCTACGTTTTCCATCCGAATTTGCTGAGCATGAATCTGGGGGCCAGTTTTTTGCTGGACCAAAGTCGTGTTGAAAGTCTATTTGAAGAAAACCGTAATAATGAACAGCTGCTCGGTTATAACGCAAAGCTGGATTTTTTAAATAAAAAACCCTACCCCATGTCGATTTATTACACCAAGGCCAACCCTTCGGTTTCGGTCGGTCTGGCGGGGCGCTTTATACAGGAAAATATTAAATACGGTGTGGATATGGCTCTGTTACAACCGGTTACACCGGTACAGATTACCGTCAATGCCTATCGACAGTTGGTTAATGGGGAGGGGCTGGACCAGATTACCGATGATGATCTGGAGCATGTAAATCTTCGCCTGTATCGACCTTATAACAAGGGTGACCATATGCAGCTGTCCTACCAGATCGATAATCGTGATTCACGTAGCGGTAACCCGAATCTGCCAATCCAACCACGTACCACCAGTACCACATCCACTTATTTTGATTCAAGGAACTGGCTGGGGGGCAATCGCAATGGTGAGTTAATTGTTAATGCTTCGTATAACACCCAGGAAGAATTTCCAAAACGAGAAGAGCTGCGGGTTAACCCCATGATTAACTGGCAGCACGGCCAGTCATTACGTTCGTTTTATCGCATTAACTATAATAATACCAGCGAGGATGCCATTGATACTGAACAGGCGAGTATAATCTCGGGGCTGGGTTATAGCGGGGAAAATAATACGGCCAGTTTTGATGTGCATGCTGAAAATAATGAATCGACAGATCTTGCGTTTCAGACGGGTCTTGAATACCAGAATGTGGGGGCAAATTATAATATCACCCATAGCCGGCCCGTTGGTCTGGGTTCGCTGAAAGTGAGTTACAGTGGCAGCCTGGATTATAGAGACCAGACCTCCCCTGAGGGAACCCTTCGAATGTTGAGTGAGGCGCATATTTTAGTGGATACAACACCGGTCACCTTGCGCAATGACTTTGTTATTACAAACGACCCTATAAACTACCCCCTTGAAGTATGGAATGAGGGACGCACCCAACGTTTTACAGAAAATCAGGATTATCGTGTTCTAGTTGTGGGGTCAAAAACCCAGATTCAACGAATTGCGGTTGATGAAGGTGGAATCATTAGTGGTCAGACTGTGCTGGTTGATTATTTTTATGAAACCGGTGGAACCTTTGCCTATGATCTGCAAAGTAATAATTTACATCTCAGCTGGTTTCCGCTGAGTTTTTATGAATTATATGCGCGCTACCTGAACTCTACCCAGACTTTACAGGAAGGCATACCCTTGACCCCATTAAATTCATTGACCAGTGTGACCTACGGCCTGCGTGCAGATCGCCCACTGCTAAATGGTATAAACCTGGGGGGGGAAATATATTTAGAGGATCGGGATGAAGATATCAATCCGTTTACCCGCAAGAATATCGATGCCTATGTTGAGTTACCCCTGCCGCGGCTGACTAATTTGCGCCTGTCTGCGCGCCGTTTATTGGTTGATAATGAAAATTCTGTGGAAGATGTTGACCTCACCGGTTATATCGCTCGCATCCAGACCCGTCCCTGGTTAAGGGCACGGCTCAGTTATGAGTTAAGTTATGAAACCGATATTGGGGGCAGTATTGATCGCTCACTCACCATTCAACGTTTACAATTAGGCTGGGCCTATAGACAATTAAGCATAACCGGCGATGCGCATTATTCCGTTGAGGAGCAGGGCGTAAGTGATCGTGAGCGTTGGGCGATCAGGTTTATTTTGACCAGGACATTTTAAATGCAAAATAAAGTCATCAGATTATTTTTGTTTATTAGCATGCTGATACTGCTAAGTGCCTGTGGGCACATGGACGCAAGCAATACGCAGAAGAGTAACCGCATTAGTCCGGTATGGCCCCAGCCCCCGGCAACACCAAAAATTAAATTTGAGCAGGCGTTTTCCACCCCAGCCGAGCTGGGAATCGGGCGCAGTATCTGGCAGTGGTTAGGTGATGTGGTGTTCGGTGAAGACGATATTCATATGCTGCGTCCAATGGCGATAGTGACGGTGGGTGAGCATCTGGTTTATGTGGCTGATCCGGGTATGCAGGGTGTGCACCGGTTTAATACCCGTGAGGAAAGTTATCATTTAATTCAGAGGGCTGACGAGTTGCCCCTGCCTTCTCCCGTGGCACTGGCCGTGGATAAAACCGGCAATGTACTGGTTAGCGATTCGAGTCTGAAGCTGTTACTGGTGATTCGTAAAAATAGTGATTTAGCGGTGCCTGTTAAATTGGACGTCGCTCTGCAACAACCCACCGGTCTGGCGATTGACAAAACCACCGGTGATATTTATTTGCTAGATACGTCTCAACATCAGTTACTGGTATTCAATGCCGCCGGTGAGTTAAAAAAACGCCTGGGTCAGCGCGGTATAAAACCGGGAGAATTTAATTTTCCAACACATATTCAGTTAAGTAATGATCATTTACTGGTTACAGACGCGATGAATTTTCGTATTCAGATTTTTAATTTACAGGGCAAATACCTGAGCGAATTTGGTCAAGCCGGACAGTCAAGCGGTTATCTTTCCAGACCCAAAGGGGTAGCCACGGACCAGCAGGGAAATATTTATATCGTTGATGGACTGTTAAATAATATTCAACTGTTTAACCGGCAGGGGCAATTGTTAATGGCCATGGGGGAGCAGGGGCAGCAAATTGGTGAGTTCTGGTTGCCCACTGGAATTCATATTAATGAGCAACAGAAAATTTATGTGGCGGACTCCCACAACCGGCGGGTACAGGTGTTTCGTTATTTGAGGGATGCACTATGAAATGGCTAAGGCAATTTAAATGGCCGCTATTTATTCCATGTGGGATTATTTTATGTGTAATTATTTTTTATAGCACAGGTTTGACCGCTGGCGTGGTGGACACTAAACATAATTTATCCGTAACAGGCACGGGAACGATTAAGGCCAGCAGCGAGCAGGAAATTTGTATTTTCTGTCATACCCCACACAATGCCGCGCCCATGCAGCCCCTGTGGAATCGTGCTTCATCCGGTAGTGTGTACATTCCTTATTCCAGTTCGACGATTGTTGGCTCGCCGGGTCAGCCCACCGGCGCATCCATGTTATGCCTGAGCTGTCATGATGGTACGGTCGCACTGGGTAATGTGCTTAGTCGTTCAACCCCGATTGATATGGCCGGTGGCGTTACCACCATGCCGCAGGGTCGCAGCCATCTGGATACGGATCTATCCGATGATCATCCGGTGTCTTTTGCATTTACCTCTGGCCTGGCTTCGCAACGCGGCGAGTTAGTTGACCCGAGCACTTTAAGTGGACCCGTTAAGCTGGACAACAGTGGGCAGATGCAGTGCACCAGTTGCCATGACCCGCATAATGACAATAATGGAAAATTTCTGGTGATGTCTAATACCGCCTCGGCATTATGTCAGGTGTGTCATATAAAAAATTTCTGGGACGAGACCTCACACAGTACATCCAACGCAGGCTGGAATGGAAGTAACCCGGACCCCTGGCCGCGCACGGATGCCAGCACGGTGGCGGGTAACGCCTGTGAAAATTGTCATACCCCACATAATGCGGGCAGCGATCAGCGTATATTGAATTATGCCATCGAGGAAAGTAACTGTTTGAGTTGTCATAATGGCAATGTTGCTAATCACAATATCGCCGCAGAGTTTAACAAGTTTGCCCGCCACCCGATTGATAATACACAGGACGTACATGACCCTGTCGAGTCGAATAATATCAGCAGTCGACATGTTGAATGCGTGGACTGTCATAACCCCCATGCAGCTAATTCTGCCAACCCACTCAATGGTGTGCGTGGAGTGAATCAACAGGGGGGTGAAATAAGCTCGGTAAACAATGTGCAGGAGCTCTGTTACCGCTGCCACGGTGACTCACTGACAAAACCCTCTGCACGCACCGCCCGGCAGATAGACCAGACCAATGTACGGCTGGAATTTAATACCACTAATCCGTCGTATCATCCGGTAGCCGGGCCAGGTAAAAACAGCAGTGTCCCCAGCCTGATACCGCCATTAAGTACCAGCAGTACCATTAGCTGCCTTGACTGTCACAATAATGACAATGGACCGGGAGTCAATGGCAGTGGACCGAATGGCCCCCATGGTTCTCTCTATGAACCTTTGCTTGAGCGTCAGTATTTAACCAACGACCCGACAACCGAAAGTGCCTCTGCTTATGCGCTTTGTTATAAGTGTCATGATAGAAACAGTATTCTTGGAAATCAGAGTTTTAGTCGGCACAGTTTGCATATCCAGGGCCGCGGTATGGGTATGTTTAATTTGAGCACTCCCTGTAATGTGTGTCATGACCCCCATGGTATTAGCTCAACCCAGGGTAATAGCACCAATAATGCGAAACTGATTAACTTTGATACGTCGGTGGTCTCACCCAGCCAGTCTGGTCTGTTAAGGTTTGAAACTTTGGGTACGTTTGCGGGACGCTGTTATTTAAGCTGTCACGGCATGGATCATAATCCCAGGAGTTATGGCACCGGTGGTGGTGGAATGGGCGGTGGTTAGCGATGCGATTAAGGGGTGCAAATTTTTTATTCGTCTGCGCACTGATGGTGGCGAGTCAAAATATAGTTTTGGCTAAAAAAGTTGCAGACAGGCCATTGAGCATTGACGAGATACCACGGGCGATTGCTAACACCGGTTTAAGCCGGGATAAAATACCCAGCCCCCATTGGCAAGACAATAGTTGTCGCGTGTGTCATAAAAGCCAGGCGGCAACAAAAAATAATTTACGCAAAAAAAATATCAGTGAAATTTGTTTAAGTTGTCACGATGCCACCTATGACCACCGCTACATTCACCCCATCAATATAAAACCGTCTGCCAATATGCTAAAGCGCATGGAAAAATCTTACAGAGCATCACTGCAACATTCCGGGGGTAAAATAAATTGTGCAACCTGCCATGATATTCAATTGCAGTGTGAGCCCGAAAAAAGCCGACAAAAATTAACTAACTCGAGTTTTTTTCGTGCAGGTCCATTTGAAAGTCGCAGTCAGCCCTGTTATTTTTGCCATGATAAAAAATATTATAAAAAATTAAACCCTCATGCCCAGGTGGACAAAAAAGGAAATATTATAAAAAATAAATGTCGTATCTGTCATGCCGGCTCGATCGATAAATTAAGCCGGGCAGAGTCTATAAAAGAAGTGGCGTTTCATGCCCCCGAAGATAATCTGGCCAGTATGTGTCTGGGCTGTCATGTGTGGACGCCACACCCCGGAGGGCAGTTTAGTTTTTTCAAGAATAAATCCGGTCCCAGTCATTTAGTTAAACCATCATCAAGCGTTTTAAAATTATTGCAGGCATCTAAGAAAAAAAATAACATCAGCTTTCCACTGGAACCGGCAACCGGAAAGGTCTATTGTGGAACCTGTCATAACCCGCATCAGAAAGGTGCGATAAAAAACAGTGCCGCTGCAAAAGGTGCAGACAGTAAACGGCGTTTACGTGATCAGGATATATGTCAGAATTGTCATAATAAATAATGATATTGAAATGGCTATTTCATGCACCGTGAAAACATAAGGTATTTTTCAGCTCGAGGAACGTAGGGTAAATCGTTATAAGGTAACTGGTATACCTGCTCAATGATTTCGTCGAAATTTTGATCGATAATGGAATGTTGGGTTTTTGGGATTAATGTGAGTGTCTGGGCGTAGCTTTTATTCTGTAATCGATACTCCATAGCCCGTAAGCTGATATTCGTTGTTAGTAGGCAGTATAACTCACGATCTTTTCGATGTTTAAATAACCAGGCGTGATCAAGGCTGCCGATTTCGTTGGCAATGAGTAAATCATTAAAGGCAACGGTAAAGCCGTGCAGGGAGAAAACGATCGTTGTGTTTTTATGGGGGTCGAAATTAAAATGAACCGACAAGTTGATACCGGCTATCAGTCTGGATATAAGTTCATCCTTAAGCTTGCTTCCTGTTTCAAGTCTGAAAATAATTTGTCCGGAGCGTTTTTCAAGTGGTATTAGTGAACTTTGCAACCAGGTTCCCCGGTCTATTTTAATTTTTGCGGGTATCGATTGATCTGGCTCAGGGCTGACTGTATTTAATATAAGTAAAAGTTGAGGTTTAGCGTCTCTATAAGCGACTAATAGTGCATGTTGGTCGTCATTCGTTGTTTTTATCCAGAAACCATCATCTGAGGATACAAGTTCCCAGCAAGCTGTATTTCCGGCACAGCTGAAAAGTAATAGCAGAATGAAAATAGAAAATTGTTTCATATTCATGAGCCTTATACTGTCGGTCCTTGTCGGTTTGAAAACTAATATCGCTTAACGATTATCGTTGCTATTCGGGGTTAGAAAGCTTGGAATATAAAATTCCTTGTATTTATCAATCATACCCACTACGGAGGTGTTTGTTAACTCATTAACACGTCTAGGCGGGTAACCCAGGCTTGCAAACGGAAGATAGGGTGAGGCCTCCTGGTGACACTGGTTGCATACAATGGGTTTTTTATTAATATCTTTGTGCACTAGCTTTTTCATTTGCGATTGTTGTTGCTCACTAAGACGATGTTCCTCGTTTAAATAGTGATCCACAAAGGCCTTGTCTTTCTGTGTTTTGAGAAAACTGAATGATTTCGTGTTGAGTGCCCCTGAAGTTATACGACCAGGTGCAATTTTAACACCATAGTTTCCGTAGGTTGGATATTGCAGGTCTTTGGGGTGTGCATACATTTCCTCAATTTCAACGAGCGCTGTCGGGTTAGCTGACTGCTCACCCGTTTCCTTATCATACCAGCGGAATACCCACTGGGGTGCACCTTCTTCAGGGCGTATATGACAGGTTTCGCAGGCGGTATAGAACGCATGCATATTAAGAAAACTACGAACTTCTTTAGATTTGTCATGGGGGACGTTGCCGTGGCAGCGCACGCACATACTGGCATTATCCGGCTGTACCTCAAAGCCAATATGATGAAAGCGCCCCTCAATATAGGGCTGTTCAATAACCCTGTAGCCAAGGTTGGTTTTTTTTATTTCACCTTTAGATGCGATTAAATCTGCGAACAGACGCTCTTGATCTGTTGCGGAATGGCTTAACGCTTTTAAAGATTCACCGGCTTCTTCCTTGCCTTCAAAACCAAACACCAGTGGTGCCATAAAATTTCCGTACCAGATGGTGAAACCCATTAAAAAAATCACGTAGGCTTTGAACAGTAATTTTTTTAGTAATTTTACCATTCGTATTCCTCCCCGCCAAAGTTCTGAGGTTTGATGTCATCTTCAAAGCCACATTCAATCATCACTCTAACGTATTCATTATAATGCTCGTGTATCATGTCGTGTTCATTAAGGTAACCGGTTAGCCAGACAGTCGCAGCTGGGAATTTTTCCGGTGAATAATGCACGTTATACCAATGTACAAAAAACAGAAACAATACGGCTAGTAAGGCTTCATCGGTGTGCATTATATAAGCTGCGTTTAGTACCCATCCCGGCATAATGTGGCTAATTTCATCGCGCCACCACAAAGCTGCACCGGCGGGACCCAGAATGGGGATGCCCCAGTAAGGCGCAAAGTAGTCAAATTTTTCACGCCACGACATGCGTTCATGGCGCGGAGGTCTGTTGGTGAAATATAAAAGATACTTCCACAGGTGAATGATATCGAGTAAATCTTTTTTATTCGGAACCATTTCCATAGAAAGGACTTCGCGAAAAAAATTAGCAATCGTTAACTCATTGTTCTGTTTCAGCTTAACAATGTGATTTTTATAAAAACCGACCATCCAGTAAATAGTGTGATAAATGAATAAGCCAAGTAAAACCGTGCCTGCGGCGCGGTGAATTAAGGGGGCTATATCTGGGCCACCCATTAAATAATATAAAGGTTTTGCCCATGCTTCTTCAGCGTGACGTAATGGAAAGCCGGTAAGGGCCAGGGTGATAACCGAGGTAAACAAAATCACATGCTGCACACGTTGGTGAGCAGAAAATCGATAAAAGTAACGTTTACCATTTTTATAAACAATAGGCTGGTATCTTTTTTTCATCATATTAATCCTTCTTGCCGCGCACAATATCTTCTAATGATTGAGCGTTATCCGGTGACTTGTTCTGACTGCTTTTATCAGTATTTGACGTGCTACCTGATTCAGCTTTAATCTCATTTAGAATGTCATCATAGTCATCAATTTTCTTTTCTTTGAAAAATGAGAACTTTGGAAATAGTCGGCGTAATAATTCAAAAAATATCAATGTCAGGAAAAAATATAAAACGATGGCCATTAAAGCCTTGAAACCAAGCAGCATATAAAACTGCATTGGGTATTTCAGGCGATCGTAAGTGACATGTGTCTGAAAGCTTGCGAGCATGGGCCCAGCGCTAGAATGGCATTCAGAAGTTCTGCAGGTCGTGCTGACGTTGTTTTTGTGTGATGCAGATGTGGCTGAGTCCTGTGATTCAATAAGGTGCGTGTTTTCTCCAGCAACGACATGACAGTCAATGCAGTCAGGTGTTTTTTCGGAACCAAGAATAACCAGTTTTCCGTGGAAGGTTTCTTTATATGAAGTAATAACATCATCCAGTTTATGGCGCTTTCTGAAACCTTCATCCTGATGGCATTTAGCACAAACCTCTATGGTTTCAACCGAGTAGCGTGATTTATGTAAGCGTGTAGTAACGTGTTCATAAAAATCCTCTGCGAAATCCCCACTGGTATGGCAGCTCTTGCAACGACTGATGGCGCGCTCGGAAATACCGGCAATTTTTTTGCCTTTGTATATTGAGAAGGGCCGATAAAAAGGTTGATCATGACAGCTTTTACAGCTGGGGTAATCTTCCTGGTGGGGCTTGGGGTTGCCATTTTTATCCAGTTTTCCATGTGCGCTCTTTTCGAGAAAATTGGCAACGGACTTATGGGAAAATTTTTTATTCCCAGAGGGTTCAACAACGTGGCACATCTGTGTGCAGTCAACGGGTTTGGCTGGATTATGGGGGATACGGTCTATATCCGTATGACAGTCTTTGCATTTATTGCGCCGGTGAGGGCCGCTTTCGAAGAGCTCCTGATTAATGTAAAAGAGTCGAAATTCACCCTCATTATTTATGCGACTTAATCCACGATGTTTGTGGCAAAGTGCACAGTTGAGTTCATCTCCTGCTATGATAATGGGTGATATAGATAAGCTGAATAGCACTAATAATAGTTGCATCACAATAGAAACAGGCAGGCGATTTATCATGGCTTTTCCAGTTTATCATTTGTTGTAGTAATGAGTGATGTCTTTAGGGGGGAAGCTCCATACGTAACTTTTAGTTAGTGTGGATTTACGAAAAATTTAGTAGCTACTTAATGTAAATAGACACTGAATTTATATTAGGCCCATAAGTGTAAGCGCGTCTACATTAGGAGGGGCTAATATCTTGATGCAGGTCAAATTTTTAATTGATTTCGCTAAAAATATTTTCTAAAATCTGGTGCCTAAAAACAGGCTTTTTAAAATTTAATCGGTGTTATTAATGGCTGGCCATAACATAAGTTAATAACATCGTTAAAAAAGGGATAAAAAATAACATTGCTGCGATGCACCAGTTACATATCTCTTCTTTTTTATTATCTAATTTAATCATTTTCTAATGCCTCATTTGAAGTTGTTGAAAGCAAAGAATATACAAAGATATTCATAAGTTATTTATTTTTTAAAGTCTGTTAACCAGTAAAAAATGGAAAACCCTATGGCACAAAAAGCAGACCATAAACTGGTAAGTAGAAACCAGCCAAAGGTGTGGTATTCTTCTTGCCAATGTAGCGTGCTCATCACGACAGCGCCTGCTAGAAAAACAGTGATCCATAAGTAGCGATTTAATTTAATTTTCATTTTCCTGTTGGTTTAGAGTGCATTGTCATAAATATAAGGCATAATCAATACAACCGGATTCGAGCCTTCGATGTTAACAACGCTCACCTGTATTATATCGATGATGGGCAAAAAAAGATTTAACTATTGACTCGCTGTGCTTGATCGAAATCAATATTTGATATAAGTATTGGATTAGTATCTTACTAACTGAAAAATATAATTAATTATAAAAATTTAGAGTAGATTATTTAAAAATGAATAAATATAGCCTCGTAGCTGTTTTGATAAGTTTATTATTTATTAATCCTGCATGGGGCTTTGAAGATGACTCCGGCTGTCTGCTTTGTCATAAATACCCTAAAATGGGGCGTATTAATGAGCAAGGTGTTAAACGCACTTATCAGGTTATACCCGGTGCATTTTCATCTACCGTTCATCGTAATGTCCCCTGTACCGATTGTCATAATTATATAAAGCAGCTGCCACACCGAGAAGTCACCAAAGGTGTGAGCTGTGATGCCGAATGTCATTCAATAAAAAACCCTGCCACCGGTAAAAACTTCTCACATAAAACCATATACGATAAGTACAGGGCGAGTGTGCATGGTCGTGAAAAAATTGCAACGGACCTGGATGTGGATAAACCCTATTGTGTCACCTGCCACACCAACCCAATTTATAATCCAGATGAAGATGAGCCGCCAAAAAAGATAGTCGATCGATGTGTGGTATGTCATGAAGACCGTAAGTTTGTAACCAACTGGTATAAACATACCAGTCGAAGAATTAAGGAGGTTAAACGCTCCCCAGCTGAAATAGTTGAAATGTGTTCAAGTTGCCATAGTGACAAAATGCTGGTTGATCAACATATAGAGGCGGCCAAAAAAGAAGGGCGTGAACTGGGCAGAAAATATGCTATTGCTGTTGAGTCCTATAATGAAAGTTTTCATGGAAAAGTGACCCGCTACGGTTTTACTAAGGCGGCTAATTGTCTTGACTGTCATGCAAAAAAAGACAATTACTATATGAGTGTACATGATATACGTCCATCAAGAGATCCGCAGTCGCCCGTTCATGAAGACAATAAATTAGAGACCTGCCAGACCTGCCATATCTATGCGGATGAAAACTATGTGGAACTGGATCCACATCCCAGCAGTAAAAAAGAAATCAGTCCATTTCGCTATTACGCAAACCTGATTTATGGCTGGGTTGGGGATGTGGTGATTGTGTTGCTGATTGCAATGGCATTAATTGAAACCTGGGGACGGCGTCGTGATGGTGTCAGCTTCTTTATGCGCAAAGGCTCATCCTGGTGGCGCAAATCGAAGAAGAGCAAAGACAGGGTTATATAAGATGTTTAAGAAAATGTGTGCGGATATCGACAGGTACAACGGGAAAAAATTATGAAATTATCAGATGATGCGCGAAGCGTACTTGAAACATCAATGCGTATTAATAAGATCGGTGAGTCGGAGCGCCAGGATATTGAAAATGTTATCGCCAGTATGCCTGATGACCGTGTACTGCTGTATAAAAATGTTGTATCCAATCCCATTGGCGATATTGAACGCTACTCAATACACATTCGTATTCAGCATATGTTGACTTTTGTGACATTTCTAACGCTTGCCTTTACCGGCCTGCCGATTGCATTTCTGGATCATTCATGGGCGCAACCGTTAAACAGTGTGGTTGGTGGTATCGGCATTTCGCGGGTTATACATCGTACACTGGCAGCGGTCATGATATTTAGCATGGTTTATCACATACTGTACCTGCTTTATGTAACCAGTATTCAATTGATGAAGGGCAGCTTTGAGTTACGTCGCAGCATTATACCCACCTTAAGAGATGTAACTGATTTTAAAGAAGATATGCAGTATTTTTTCGGCAAACGTGAGCAGCGCCCTCAAATGGACAAGTTTATGTATAAGCAGAAAATACATTATTTTGCGGCGGCCTTTGGCAATCTGGTGATGATTATTTCCGGTTCATCATTTATTTTTCCGGAATTCTGGGCGGCGGTTATACCCGCAAGTAGCGCATCATTTTTCCAGGAATTAATGCGATTATCCCATCCCCATGAAGCACTATTGGCTTTACTGGTGATTGCTTTCTGGCACTGGTACAACGTGCATCTGGCGCCGGGCAGGTTCCCCATGCAATGGACGTTCCTTACCGGAAAAATTACCCGTGAACATCAGATAGAAGAGCACTTTATGGAGTATTTGCGTAATCTGGTCGAGATACCCCAGGAGCGAGAATACTTGAGGGATCTATTAGACGCCCGTGAACTGTCCCTGCAGGACGAAGAGGATCTGCAGGTGGCGGAGGATCAGATATGATTAAGGAAATGACTCCACTGCAAAAACTGTTTGCCTACTCAACATTGGCGATGATCTTTTTCTGGACAGCATTTGGTTTGTTTACCATCTGGCTGTACCTGACGGAATATTAATTTGGTGAACACATGCATGTAATCAGCGACCAACTTAACTTTTTTGTTGTACTGACTGTTTTGCTCTTTATTCTGGTCGGTATTGTAATGGTGGTTTTGATCGATCATAAGAGCAAAATCCCGGGACATTTTCAGGATAACCCATTTGGTATTTCTGGCATGCGGCGCTCGCATCCGGTGATATCTTTTATTACAACCTTTATACTGGGTGTGATTATAGTTAGTTTGTTACTGGAATTAACAATTGTGTTGGGTGAGCGTTTAGGGCTCTTTAATAAGGAAGTCGATAAACCACAGATACTTCAAAAAATTAAATATCAACGTTACTCAGAAACCCAGCGCCATTTTCACAATGTGCCGGAAGAAGATAAAGTTGATATGGGTAAAAAATCGGTGTGCTTTGAATGTCACGGTGATTACCCGCATTCAAAACAGCGCATGGTGCGTACATTGCTGAATATGCATACCCAGTTTGTTGGTTGTATGACCTGTCACGCAGACCCCCGTAAAAAACCGGAAGAAAATTACTCTTTACGCTGGTTAAACTATTCGGGTATAGATGTGCAGGGGCCACCGTTTGGTACGGATGTTGATCCGAAGACGGGGTACCTGATCGATACGGATGATTATTATTCTAAAATTGTGGTTTACTCCACAGAGCAGGGCAAAGAAGAGCTGCTGGAAATAACAGAAGATGATGTTGATGCAAAGGATTTTCTGGAGCATAAAAATACCTTAACGGATGAAGATAAGCAGGCGATTAAAAAGAGCTTTCATACGCTGGTCATGGCGAAGGGCAGGTTTTGTACTCGTTGCCATGCAAGCGAAGAAAAAAGTTACATCCCCTTTAGAAAGCTGGGTTTCTCGGATCAACGCATAGAAAACGTGACTAATTTGAATATTGTAGGTATTGTTGAAAAATACCGTGAATTTTATATGCCAAACTTATTTGATAAAAAGGCTTCTTTGCCCGATAACAAGTCAATGGTGGGCGATGGCAAAAAAACAGATATTCCAAATGAAGAATTACAAAAAGGCAGGGCCTGGTGGCGCCATTCTGATGGATCACAAACCAAAGGACAGAAACCGTAAGCAATGTTTAACCGACATCTCGTCGGTATTATCGATTTATTGCGACAAGTTTAGCCTGTGTATTCAATGCCTGTTGTCGGCGCTTGTGATGCTTTTATCTGTATCAGGCGCTGTCGTCGCATCTTCGCAGGGTATACCCACACTCAAAACACCTCTTATTTTTCAAATTAAAAGTCAGCCAGAAGTCACCCTGAGCTTACCCAGTGATGTTGCGGTGGTAAATGATAAAATCTACCTTGTTGACGGGGGAGATCATCGGGTAGTGGTTTATGATTTACAGGGCAAATTTCTATTTACATTTGGTGAACAGGGCAATCAGGCGGGACAGCTGAATTACCCGGTGGGAATTTCTGTGGGATCAAAAGGACGTATTTATGTGGCAGACTCGGGCAATCACCGTATTCAAATTTTTTCTGACAAGGGCAAGTACCTGTCTGGCTTCGCTGTAAAAATAAAAGGTCGAACTATTCGACCAATCGATGTAATGCACCACAAAAAAAGCGCTAACATAATCGTCAGCGGAGGCGACCGCTTACTGACTTATAATTCAAAAGGACGCTTAATAAAAAGCGTGGGTGGCAATGGGGTCAATCGGGGTGAGTTTCGTTATCCGGCCACCTTGAGTGAAATGAGTGATGGGCGGATAGCGGTTGTTGATGTTTTAAATTCAAGGGTGCAGGTTTTTAATCCAGATGGCAGTGTATCTACTGCGATCGGTGAGTGGGGTGTGTTGCCTGGGCAATTATTTCGCCCCAAAGGCGTGGCAGTTGACAGGCAAAACAACTTTTATATTTCTGATAGTTATTTGGGTGTGGTGCAAAAATTCTCTGATGGGGGCGAATTTAAAGCTGTTTTAGGTGAGCAGGGCAAGCCGTATAAAATGCTGACACCGGTTGGTATGACAATTTATAAAAATAGACTGTATGTGGTTGAAATGAGAAATAACCTGCTATCGGTTTATCAGTTGTTAAAATAGCGTGCTCTGTATAGAGGAATTTAAAGGCATAAAGCACAACTGTGGCAAAATTAATGAAGATGGCAGAGATAAACTATTTAACAATAGCATCAAAGACAGGCATGCAAATAGCTGGCATGTTGTTGCTGTTTTTTATTTTTTTCTCTCAATGCGTTGAGTCCGCGGTACGTCTGCCATCGGCAAATAGAGAGTGTTCGGCCTGTCATATAATGTGGTTGACAGAATTTAAACGAAAAGATGTGACGCCATTAATTGCCTATGATCCTAAACCGGTGATGAAATCGGGTAAGCAGGATGTTTCGAGTTCCGACCCCATGTGTTTTTCCTGTCACGATGGCTTTGTTCTGGAATCTCGTTTCTTATGGGAAGATAACAAGCACTCACATCCCGTTGGAAATAAGCCATCAGAGAAGATAAACATACCTTTAGTGAAGGGTAAAAAAATACTGCCTTTAAATGATGATGGGCGTGTGTATTGTGGCACCTGCCATTCTGCCCATGGGGTTTCCTGGGATCAGAAAAAAACCGCGGTATTTATGCGCCTTGAGAACGAAAATGGACAACTCTGCATGGCCTGTCACACAGATAAAGTTAAAGGGCCAAAACATGGTTCGCATCCAGTAAAAGATAAAATTCAAAAATTACTGGATAAACCGCCGCAGCATCTAATGGCTTCCGGTGCGCGCTTTGCAAATGATGGTGGCCTGGTTTGCCAGAGTTGCCATAACCCCCATGGGGCGGATGATAAAAAATTACTTTTAGTGAAAAATGACAGTTCCCAGTTATGTGGTGAATGTCATATAAACCGTAATGCAAGAAATCGCGCTGAAGCGGGAAAGAATCATACCCATCCTGTCAATATTAAACCGCAGGATGTAAAAGTTCCCGAGGCATTATTAGCGCAGGGTGCGAAGCTTGGTCCCGAGGGGGAAATCATATGTCAAACCTGTCACCGCCCGCATGATGCAATGCAGGAGAGTCATTTGCTGGTGCAGGAAAATATTAAAGACAGTCTCTGTCAGGACTGCCATGAAAATCAGAAAATGGTACTGGGCAGTAAACATGACATGGGGCTGGCAAGAAAGAACAGTGAAAATATTCGCCAACAACTGGCAAGTGAATCCGGGCCCTGTAGTGCATGTCATGTGCCACATAAAGGCAAGGGACTGAAAATGTGGGCGAGAAATATTGATAAAGAGCAGGACCCGATGAGCGCCCTGTGTTTGAGTTGTCACAGTACTGAAGGGATAGCGAATAAACATACCACAGGTAAATACAGTCATCCAGTGGGGGTAAATATTAATCGACTGGGGCGTAAAGTTGATTTGCCTACGTTTGATAGCAACGGTTTGAAATTGTTAAATGTAGAATCTGGTACGGTAAGCTGTGCCAGTTGCCATGACCCCCATCAATGGAGCTCGAAGGATAAAAAGTTAAAAGGCGTTATTGGGGAAACAGGCACGAGTGTGACGCGATTTTTACGTCGATCGAACAGTGCAGATGCGCCATTATGCAGAACCTGCCATGAAGATAAATGGCGCGTTGCGCAAAGTAAACATGATATGCGGTTTATGGCACCGGATGCAAAAAATTCTATCGGGCAAACCGTCAGTGAGTCGGGTATTTGTGGTGCCTGTCACCTTGTACATAATGCCAATGCGGAACAGTTATGGGCACGTACTGAACTGGATGGTAAAGGTCAGGGTTATGCCGCGTGTCTGGGTTGTCATAATGAAAAGGGGCTGGCTAAAAATAAACCCCTGGGCAAACATAATCATCCACTGAATGTACCTGTTAAATCATTAGGCATTATAGACCTGAGTAAAGAGTGGGTGCTGGATAGTGAAAAAAATAAAAAAGCATCAGAAAGAACACCGTTAATATCTTTGCCCTTATATGATGATATGGGAAAAACAGTTGATGAAAATGGCCGTGTTGGTTGTGGTAGTTGTCATGATCCGCACAGTTGGTCACCCCTGGGTTACAGGCAAATTAAAGATCCAGCGCGTCTGGAAGGTGATACGGACAGTAGCTTTTTGCGTATTGCGGATCAGTCGAAAAGCGCACTGTGTGTAAACTGTCATGTAGATAAAAAATCAATTTATCTCACTAAGCATGATTTAACCGATGAAGCGGATGATTATCTCGAAAAAATAGATAAGAAAAATAGTGATGGTGAAAATAAACTTGATAATGTTATTGGGGGTGCGGTGGCCGGCGCATGCATGCACTGTCATACACCGCATAATGCAAAGGGTGTCGCACTGTGGAGTAGAGACAAGTCAGGAGATGATGCTCCCATTGCACAGCTTTGTGCAAGCTGTCATGCGCAGAATGAGGTGGCAGAAAATAAATTACCCGGCGAACATATGCATCCACTGCAGGTAAATAATAAAAAAATAAAACATAATAAAGATATTCCTTTTTTTGATGCTGAGGGTGAACGCGATCATAAAAAAGGTAATGTAGACTGTGCCAGTTGCCATAATCCCCATCAATGGGATTCTCGAAATGCGGAGAGTAAATCGCCTCAAATTGCCAGTGAAGAAGGTAATACGGTTAACAGTTTTCTGCGTAAAACAGCCGATAATAATAGTGAGTTATGTATCAGCTGCCATGTGAGTAAAAAAACCATTATTGGTACAGATCATGATTTGTCCGTAACAGCACCCGGTGCGAAGAATGTCCTGCAACAGGAAAAAAGCCAATCCGGTGTGTGTGGTCAGTGCCATATCCCTCACCAGTCAAAAGATGACTTGTATCTTTGGGCAAGAGCGCTGCCGGAAGCAGAATTAATTTTACCGGGGGCAAGCGTAAAAAATAATTCGAAAAATACTTCAAATAATAAAGCAGAAAAAGAAAACAGGGTGAACCAGCGGTGCCTTAGTTGCCATGCTGAAAATAAAATGGCGGCAGCAAAAATACCCGACAATACACTTCATCCTCAGCATGTAAAAATCTGGTCAGCTGAGTTGAGAAATAAAATCTATGGCACAAAGGTACCGCATACACCGGTTTTTGATAAGCAGGGAAGGCGTACAGAGTTTGGTACCATGACCTGTGCTACCTGTCATAATCCACATCAGTGGCAGGCAGATAAAAAGCAAAAAGGCTCAGGTAAAAATGAAGAAGGTGATGCGATGAACAGCTTCCTGCGCAGTAATAATTCAAAAAATATTGTCTGCCAGGACTGCCATGGCGAGGATTCAATTTATCGTTATAAATATTTCCATGCGGATGATACGCATAAAAAGCATCATATGTTTAAATAAATCCAGGTCGCCTCTGATTGATTTCCTAAGAATTTGATGATGTTTCTTAGTTCTTACTTACTATTGCATCTTCAATTATGGCTTCATAAATATAACCATAGCCAAAATCTTTGTTTAAGGCCAGCTTCCCTTCAACGGTGATGATGTCGTTAAGTGCAACGGTAGAGTCGGTGGTAATAGTTAAATCGTGCTCGCTACTGTTATCACGGATATGAATCCAGTTCTTACCCAAAACACCGGCGGTGAATTTACTCACCTGACCACGAATACGTAAGGTCTGTTGGGATAAGCTGTTTTTGTTTTCAATTACATCGGCAATAGTGCGGCCATCTTTAGCCTTAGAAAAATCTTTTAGAACCAGGTCGTGGGCTTTCTTACGGGTGTTTTTATGTGGGTCGAGCGAATTTGGCAGAGAGGTGGATTGCATGTTTTGACCATTAACTGTAAAACCACTCACAAAATAAATGATATCGAAATCACGATTGAGTGCTTTACTGTGAAAATTTTTCATAGGCATTCGACCGTTAAAACTAATCTGATCACCTTTTTTTACAGTGGTTACTGGCCCGGCAGCCCATATACTATCATCGCCGGTTTTAATCTGAATATAGGTGTAGCCGCCGGCGTTGAGTGTGTTAATCAGTTCGCCTTTAAAATATCCAGAATTTTGGCCAGCACCTTGAGGTGTGGCTTTTGTTTGCGCAGAAGTCTTGTGAAGAATGTTTTCAGCAAAAGTGTTTTGTTGAAAACTTAAAATAATACCGGAGAGTAGAAGCGTTTTAAAAAATAGTTTCTGGTTCAAAACAGTGACCTCAAAATAGGTTGCGTGGGCTTGCTTATGCCCGATTATGACACATAATTAATTGAGTTTTACTTGCTTATCATCAAAAAAATGAAATTTAATGTGCCTGTAACTGATTGTTCAAAGCGGACAGCCGTGCAGTATGTATTGCGGCTGCCATTTCTTTACCCACAAGCCCCGCATCCTTTAAAGGCTGAATGTCTATGCCCTTAATAATGTCCAAGGCCTGGCGATAATAATCGGCCTGCGGGTAGGGGGCACTTTCATAACCAGTCCGGCCACGAATGTCCGCCGTGCAGGCAATTAAAAATTGCTCGTATCTTTGCGGTTTGCGAGCGCCATCGAGCTTTTCAATGGTTTTTAACAGTGTGGTTTTTTTAATTTCAAAGGCCCGATGAACATGCAAATGAAATTCGGCGGTAATGAGCGCCAGCTCTCTATATTCATTGGGTATGCGCAAACGCTTGCACAGTTGTTGAACCGGTAGTTTGCCATTGGCTTCATGGCCATGGTGACTGGGCCACTCCTCTTTTGGCGTGAGCGCCTTGCCAAGGTCATGGCATAAAGCAGCGAAGCGGGTGGCGGGATCAGTGGTTAATAAACTTGCCTGTTTAAGCACCATTAATGTGTGTATGCCCGTGTCAATTTCCGGGTGATGGAGCTCCGGTTGTGGGACACCAAACAGTGCGTCTATTTCCGGTAAAATCGTTTTTAAAGCATTGCAGATTTTTAAAACTTCAATAAATACTTGAGGGTTACGTTCGGTTAATGCCTTGTGAAATTCTTGCCAGACGCGTTCCGCTACGAGTGCGTCCGCTTCACCATTGGAGACCATGTTTTGCATGAGTTCGCGGGTTTCCTCAGCAACCTTAAAACCCAGGTGGGCATAACGCGCAGCAAAACGCGCGACTCTTAATATACGCACAGGATCTTCGCTAAAGGCGGGGGATACGTGGCGTAGCAGTTTTTTCTGTAAATCTGCCCGACCATGATAGGGGTCAATGATATTGCCGTCTTCATCCTGGGCAATGGCATTAATGGTTAAGTCACGACGGATTAAGTCTTCCTCTAAAGTCACCTCAGGTGAGGCGTGTACTTCAAAGCCTTTATAACCGGGGGCCGTATTGCGTTCGGTGCGCGCCAAAGCGTGTTCGTCCCTGGTTTGTGGGTGTAAGAAAACCGGAAAGTCTTTACCAACTTGCTGGTAGTTGAGTGCCAACATTTGTTCAACGGTAGCACCCACAACCACCCAGTCTCTTTCTCTGACTGGGTAGTCTAAAAGCTGGTCGCGGACTGCACCGCCTACGAGATAAGTTTTCATGGAATTAAGTATACCTGATAGCGGGTGGAGTGTCTGTTGAGTGGTGTGTCGTCAGCTGAAGCTAACTCCTACAGATTGTTGACAATGTTTAGCTGTAGGAGTTAGCTTTAGCTGACGATATTCGAAGTCATAAGCAGGGAGTTTGTCATGAGGTCGAATAAAAGTGGTGAACTAAGAAAAGGCCGGGTATCGATAGAAAATCAGATCTATTTAATAACAACAGTAACAAATAAACGTAAGCCTGTTTTTCTCGATTTATATTCAGGTAGGGAATTAGTGAAAGTTTTAAATACTACATCGTTAGAAGTAAAAACTATATGTTATGTAATTATGCCAGACCATTTACACTGGTTGGTACAATTGAAAGGCAAACAAACTCTTTCAAAAATCATTCAAAAAATCAAATCAAAAAGTGGTTTTCACATTAAACTAAAATTAAAGTTAACAGAAAGCCTGTGGCAGCCCGGATTTTATGAACATGCTTTACGTAAAGAGGAAGATATAAAATCAGTAGCAAGGTATGTGATTGCTAACCCACTACGTGCAGGTATGGTCGATTCAATCGGGGGTTATGCTTTATGGGACGCCTGCTGGTTGGAATGATCGCGAGCTAAAGCTCGCTCCTACAGCCAATAGGTTATAGGTAGGAGTTAGCCTTAGCTGACGAAAAGGGCGTTACCCGACCAGAACTTCCTGTGCTGCAGCAATCGCCACGCCCTGCTTCACCGCATCACCTAAAACGGCTTCCAGAGCACTTAAGCAAAGCATGATGTTTTCTGCGCGACTACTGTGCCCCATTAAACCAATACGCCAGACTTTGCCCGCGAGTGAGCCTAAACCGGCACCAATTTCTAGATTAAATTCATTGAGTAATTGTGAGCGAACAGCGGCTTCGTCGACACCATCAGGAATGGTCACCGCGTTTAACTGGGGTAAGCGATCAGCTTCATCAACGATAAAACTTAAGCCCATGGCCTCCAGTCCGGCGCGTAATGCCAGGTGATTTTTTGCATGACGTGCCCAGGCATTTTCCAGGCCTTCGTCCTGTAGCATCACTAGTGACTCGTGGAAAGAGTACAGTGCATTAACCGGTGCCGTATGATGGTAGGCACGCTTAGCATTGCCACCCCAGTACCCCATAACCAGGTTCATATCTAAAAACCAGCTAGTGACTTTTGTTTTGCGTGACTTGATAACGTCAGTAGCTTTTTCACTGAAGCTCACGGGAGAAATGCCGGGCGTACAGGACAGGCATTTCTGGGTGCCGGAGTAAATGGCATCTATACCCCAGTCGTCCACTTTTAATTCTGTGCCACCCAGTGAGGTCACCGCATCAACGATGGTCAGGCAGTCATATTTCCTGGCTAGTTCACACAGTGTTTTGGCGTCCGACTGTGCACCTGTGGAGGTTTCAGCGTGTACGAATGCCAGAATTTTAGCATCTGGATTAGCTTTTAAGGCAGCTTCTACTTTTGCGCAGTCTACGGCTTTGCCCCACTCGTCTTCAACCATAATGGCAGTTGCGCCCAGGCGCTCTACATTTTCTTTCATGCGTCCGCCGAAAACGCCATTCTGGCAAACTACAACCTTATCACCTGCCTCAACCAAATTGACAAAACAGGTCTCCATGCCCGCGGAGCCCGGCGCAGATACTGGAATAGTCAGCTCATTTTTGGTTTGAAACGCGTACTGGAGCATTGCTTTTACTTCATCCATCATGGTAACAAATAAAGGATCTAGATGACCAATGGTAGGGCGTGCGAGTGCGCTTAGGATGCGTGGGTGTACATCCGACGGGCCGGGGCCCATTAAGGTTCGAACGGGGGGTAGAAATGATGTGGTGCTCATAGTGTTAGTCCTGAGTATTCGATCTGGTGGTGAATAATGCCATAAAACAGGCCAGATAACATACTGATTCTTTAAGGGAATTATACGTGTATAAGCATTGCTAGCGCTTACATATACGACGTAACGGCTATGTTTCAGAGGGCTTAAACTTGTTTGATGTAATCATCCAGTACATTCTTTAATTGAGACTCGTTTATCGGTTTGCTGAGAAAATCATCCATACCCGCGTTCAGGCACCTTTCCCGGTCTTCTGAGGTTGCCTTAGCAGTCAGGGCAATAATGGGTAAATGGCTTTTACTGTTTTCCAGGCGGCGCCACTGGCGGGTGGCTTCAATACCATTCATATTTGGCATATTTATATCCATTAAAACCAGGTGATAGCGATGCTTGTGCATGGCATAAAGCGCCGTAGTGCCATCGGTGGCAATATCGACATTGTGGCCTAAATCCGTTAAATGGCTATAGACGACACTGGCATTTATTTCGTTATCTTCAGCCACCAGAATATTGAGTGGTGTTTGTGCGCCCTGTAGTGGTGGATCAGATTGATTTGATGCTGGGTCAAGCAAATCGATAACAGTGTTTTTTAACAGGCCCAGTGATACTGGTTTAATAATGGTCGCCTGAATGCCGTATAAACTTTCAGGCTCTATTTGCTCAATGCTGTGAATATAACTGGCATATAAAATAGGGGTGTTGCTATTTGCCTCGCTGCGAATTCGAGCAACTAATTCGTGGCAGTATTTATGCTTGCGATCTTCACCTAAAATAATAATATCGAAGGGATTATTTTTTTCTTGGCTCCATATAATATGAGCGATTAGATTGTCATGTCCGGATGTGGCATAAACTTCCATACCAAATTGCTGACAATATTTCTCCATAATTTCCAGATTAACTTTATCCGCATCAAAAATAAGTGCACGTTTGTTTTCTGGAAAGGGTTTGTCGTCGACGGTTATTCTGGTTTTTATTTTCCAGTTGAAATGTAAATTAAAACAAATATCCTGTTGGCTATTGTACTGGATTTCAAACAGTCCATTCATCAGACGGGTTAATTGGTACCCAATGCGCAGAGGCAAGGCATCATTTGTATCGGGGATTTGGTTAGAGTGCAGGTGTTCCAGTCCTGTATTCTGTTTGAATTTTATTTCTATATTGGCGCTCATATGTTCAGTGGAGCCGGTTTTACTCGCGTGCGCATGAATATAAACACCCTCGGATGTGCTGTGCTCAATGACATACCGAATCAAATTAGACAATAACTGCCTGAACCTCTGTGCATCAATGTAAACTTCATCTGGAAATGTTTCGTCAATATAGCAGGTTAGATCAAGCTCTTTTTCATAGCCAAGAGGTGCCAGGCTATGCACCAGGCTGTCAATTAAACCCCGTGGGTTTGAGCTTGCCTGATTAATTGAAATGCTACCCTTTTCAATGCGTGAAAAGTCAATGATATCTTCAATAATAACCTGCAAAGAATGGCTTGACTGGCTTAAAGATTGTAAATATTGTTTTTGCTGAACATCAAGATCAGTTTTGTTTAGCAGATCTATCATGCCCACTATGCCTCCAATGGGAGTGCGGATCTGGTGAGTCATGGTTGACAAAAATTCAGATTTTGCGATGCTATTTGAGTCTGCACGCTCTGCAAGTTTCATCAGGCGTTTTTGCATTGAATATAAATAAGCCGGTAGCGCAATAATGAGAAGTAAAAAAGCAATGGCTTCCAGCGTCAACAGGTGCCACGCATCCTCGGTTAATAATAAAATATTGTAACCAATCAGGGTCATTACAACTGCGACACTGAGAAATTTTAAACCGTAGCGGGTGCCGTAACCAATGTAGATCCATAAGTAGATAAGCACATAAACGCTATTGATACCGCCAGTTAAAAAAGATGAAAACGTAGTGCTGCCGATATCAAAAGCGAGTGCAACATAGCGGCGTGGTGTATTTGAGGGAACACGAAGTATGTAAAACAGGTTAAGGAAAGAAAAACAGAAAAATCCCAGTGTGAAATAATTGAGTGCCTTCATTGAAGCATCAAAATAACCACTGTTAATGCCAGCAGCAATATACAGATAGGTTAACAGGCCAATGCTGAGACGGATGATGGACTGGATAAATTCAGCGTTTTTTAACTTTTCCATTGTTTATGCGTGGCCAGTGCTGTGTTTAAGGAGATTAAAGATAATAGCACTACTCTCTCAGGGGTAAAACAATAAAGGTATATTTAGCCTTTGATTTATCACTAATATGATGGGAGGGCTTTGATGATTGAGAATAATCGCTTGACAGAAATCAAAAATTAACACAATCTACGCTCATGATAATTAATAAGCGATCCATTAAATCAGTTGTCTTTTGTGCACGTCGTGTGATGTGTCAAATAACTGCCTGTGAGCTTATTTTATAATATTCAGCTAAATTTAACGAATTTCAAAAGCCACAGACGAAAAAAGTCTGTGGCTTTTTTCGTTTTGGGGGATTATTTAAGGACGAAACAATGCAAGCAATTGAAACAAATCAATCTAAATATCACAGCCTGCTTATAGTGGCGGCCTATTGTGTAGTGATAATGATCTGGTCAACTACGCCTATCGCTGTTAAGTGGAGCGGGGAAGGAGTGAGCTATTTGTTTGGTATCCTGGTTAGAATGAGCATTGGTTCTGTATTGGCAATAATTCTGGTGTTAATAAAATATAAGAAGTTGCCAATGAATAGGTCCGCGCGTAAAGTTTATGTTGCATCTGCACTGGCTATATTTGGTGGTATGATGCCGGTTTACTGGGGGGCGCAATATATTCCCTCAGGGCTAATATCGGTAATCTTCGGGGTCTCACCTATTGTCACCGGTTATCTTGCATGGCGTTTTCTACAGGAAAATAGTTTTAGTGTGCTAAAAGTAATTGGTTCGCTTTCAGGCTTGTTGGGTCTATTGGTTATTTTTTATAAGGGCTTGTCAGTAGGAGAAGATTATATGTATGGAGTTGGTGCAATGTTATTGGCAGTTGTATTACACTCTATAAGTGCAGTGTGGATTAAAAGTATTAAAATTGAGTTGCCTGCACTGTCATTGGTTGCGGGGGGCTTGCTGTTTTCCATGCCCCTGTTTTTTACCGTATATCTGGTCTTTTCTCCCCCTCTGCCAACAGAAATTCCGCTGAAGGCGATATGGTCTATTATTTATTTAGGTGTTGTGGGTTCAGTCGTTGGTTTTGTTTGTTATTATTATTTACTCAAACATTTGCCTGCATCCAGTGTTGCATTAATTACCCTGATTACACCTGTGTCCGCTCTGTGGATTGGACATGCGGTAAATAATGAAGTCATTAGTGCGAGTATTTATCTGGGCACCGTATTTGTGCTCGCCGGTTTAGTGCTGCACCAGAGTGAGGATATATTACTTAAAAAGTTATGGAGAAAGCGAAAACATTATTATGGTTAACGTTGTTATGCAGTTTAAATGCAGCGGCAGAAACCGTTATCAATGAAATTCGATATGAGGGAAATGAAGTTACCCAGGAATCTGTTTTTAACAGAGAAATATACATTCGAACGGGTGATCAATTTAATGAAGCATTAATCGAAAAATCAAGACAGGCCATAATGGATCTGGGTTTGTATAAGTCTGTCCGCTACTATCTGGAAGAAAACTATACACAGGGAAATGCGGGTAAAAAAACGTATAAAGTTGATGTTATTTTTATCGTTAAAGAAAAATATTTCAATTTAGTTTTACCGAGACTTAAAATAGAAGATGAAGATATTTTTTATGGTGTGCAGTATAAAGGGGATAATCTTTTTGGGTTGAACCACCGCGCACGTATTCTGGCACTCGATCTCGGATCAACAAATGGTGTTAATGAAAGCCGCTATTCATTCAGATATTTTTATCCCAATATAAACAATAGTTACTATAATCTTGGGTTAATGTTACAGGCCGAAAATGAAGTTGATGAGAGTGAAGGTGTTATTGATCGGCAGGATGATAGTTATCGTATTAGCATTACACGCTGGTTAAACAAAAAAGGTCGTAGTCGGGGCTGGTTTGCAGGGGGCTCAGTTAAATATCAGACGCGCGTTAACGAGGATCTTATTGTTCGTGAAAATTCTGAAAGCATAGATGCCATTGTGCTGGGTGCAGAAGCGGGTTACAGAAACCTTAATAATTTTAAATTTAATCGAGGTGGAAAATCCTACGGATATATTCTGGACTGGTCCGATGAATCAATTGGTAGCGAGGCCCAATATACTCGCCATCAGTTTTATTATCTGAGTTACTATCGTTTTAAAAATCGGCCCTCGACAAACCTGAATGTGCAATTAAAGTTTGGTCATTCGAATGATAAAATTCTGGGGGAGTATGCTTTCAGCCTGGGAAGCAGTGATGATTTGCGCGGATATGAAAATAATCGCTTCAAAGGTAACACCTTGTTTGTCACCAATGTTGAATATATGTTTCCCCATAATAAACATCCTTTGTTACGATATGTGGTCTTTGTGGATGCGGGTAGTACCTATGACCAGTTAAATGAAGTGCTGCACGAGCCGTTGAATGTTGGCGCGGGATTTGGTTTAAGATGGAAAATAAAATCTCTGGTGAATATAGATTTACGTGTAGACGTAGGTTATGGGTTTACTGATGAAGATTATAAGTTCAGTTTTGGGACACGACACACTTTTTGATTTTTATGCGCTTTGTTTAAACAACAGGGTGAGGGAAATGCACACCCTGTTGTTTCAATTACTGAATTTAAAGTAGTCTAATTCGCCGAACGAGCTTTTATGAAGCAGGTTACTCTGCACTACTTTTAGGTGGGAAATTTTCTAAAATTTCATCAACCGCATTCTGTATTCTTTGAGTTTGTTTTTCGGGTGTTGATGCAGGGTTGATGATGGCTTTTGCCGTTGCACGCCAGATGAGTGTTTTAGTCTTGGTGTCTACAAAATCCAGAATTAATGTGCCCTGTTCATACTCGTAAACACTCACGCCACCGGTGTTGGCATAGGTGCCCGAATAACCATATCCCGGATGTCGATAACCATATCCACCATAGTAGCCATTCGGTGCATATGAGTAACCCCAGTTTGTGATGTCCACTTTATTTTCCCTGCCAAAATGAGTCGCAATTACAAAATCAGGATTGGCTGTGTTTTGATCAAAACCTTTTGATGCTAGTGTGTTTTCAACGGCAGTAACAAAACGGGCACGGTTTAATTCATCAACCTTCATGTCTTTTGGAAAGGGCAACCAGTCATATTTTGAGTATTTTGAGAAATCCGTTGTCTGGTTGTAATCATAATTGACTGATAATGTTGAGCAGCCATGTAAAAAGATCGTGGCGATAAATATAGTTATAATTTTGTTCATGCTGATTCCCGTATAGACATTTTGATACCTTGAATTCTAACGGCTATTCGAAATATTATCTATCATTCATCGGACATATACTGAACGATGTGATGCTATTCCCGGCACGCAAATATAGCCACCTGGTAACGGAATGGGATTAAACTCTCGGTGGTTCTCCGATTAGTCAGCCGGTTGCGATGGCCAAAATGTTGATCAGGCCATTGGATGATCCTCCAGTACCGAAAATGCCCTTGTAGAATAAGTCAAATAAATTTAAATCGCGTAATAACAGTGCCCCTAAGCTTGCCAGGCATGAGACCTGTGCTAGGAATTTTTCAGTTTTGAAAGAAGTAGGGGAAATTTGAGTAATTGTATTTTTTAATTTATGGGGTGATGATCGCAGGGGACAGAGCAGGAAAGCACCGGTCTGCCCCCGAGTATGATCACCATTCGCGATATATTATTTGTTTATGAGCGGGTTAGCGTTGAATGAAATACCCGCCCAGCCCAGTTTCATAAAGTTTCTAATGTTCTGGTGGTCTGTGCCGTCTGGGTTTTCAAGTACATCAATACGGTAATAATCTCCAAAGCAGTGCAGAGTTTGCTGCTCGGGTAATTCGTGCAGGCGGGCAAAGGCAAATATTTTGCAGGAGCCGTTATTCTGGTTTTCAGCGTTAACCAAATCGCCATTGCTGAACTCACAGGGAGTGAACTGATAATTAGCATCAATTATCGCCATGGTGTTCTCAAACTGGACAGTTTCCGGGGAGGTTTTTAGCTGTTGTAAAAAGTCTTTCATATTAAATAAGCTTATTGGTGAAAAAGAAAACAGCATACCCGCAGGCTAAAAAAAATCCACTAAAACCTGTATAGTGTCCTTGCTTATCCATTGCTATAAATGAGGAAATTATGCCTTTAATTCGCCCCTTTGCCGGCTTGCGCCCAGTACCCGAACGTGTAGAAGATGTGGTTGCACCTCCCTATGATGTCCTAAATAGCGCCGAAGCCCGTGAACGTGCGGCGGGAAAACCCATGAGTTTTCTGCATATTTCCAAAGCGGAGATTGATCTGGCAGAAGATATCGATCCCTACCATCCGGCGGTGTATGCAAAGGCAGCGGAAAATCTGCAGAAGCTTATCGATGACGGCGTGTTAATTCGCGAAGACCGGCCCCGCTATTATGTGTATCGTTTAAAAATGGGGAATATTGTGCAAACCGGTTTAGTGGCGGCAGCCTCGGTGAAACACTACGATAGCAACCGTATTCGTAAACACGAATTTACCCGCCCGGCAAAAGAGAATGATCGGGTGGCACAAATTGAAGCGTTGAATGCACAAACCGGTCCGGTGTTACTGGCCTATAAATCCGATGATGAGATTGATGGCCTGTTAAATCAGGTGGCGCAGGGTGAGCCGCTTTATGACCTGGTTGCGGATGACGGTATCGGGCACACTTTCTGGGTGGTTGACGATGATTCAGTGGCGCAAAAATTATCAGCAGGTTTTGATGCCATGGAAGCCATTTATATTGCGGACGGGCATCACCGTTCCGCATCGGCTTCGCGGGTAGCAAAATCGAAGGGGGGGACAGATGATGATATGAGCCAGTATTTCCTGTCGGTTATTTTCCCCCATAAACAGATGAAAATTTTTGATTACAACCGGGTCGTTACGGATTTGAACGGGTTATCAAAAGATGAATTTATTGAAAAAGTAAAAGAAAATTTCAGTTGTGAAAAACGCGCATCACCGGTTAAACCGGCAAAGCCAAATGAGTTTGGAATGTATATTGATGGTGAGTGGTACTGTTTAAATATTAACCCTGGGCTTATTTCAGATGACCCGGTTGGCAGACTCGATGTGAGTTTGCTGGCGGATCACTTATTAGGCCCGGTATTAAATATTACCGACCCGCGCACCGATCCAAGAATAGATTTTGTCGGTGGCATCCGCGGGCTTGAAGGGCTGGAAAAACGCGTGGATAGTGGTGAAATGGCGGCGGCGTTTTCGATGTATGCCACCAGTATGGAAGATCTAATGTTAGTGGCGGATGCCAATGAAGTGATGCCACCGAAGTCGACCTGGTTTGAGCCAAAGCTGGCGGATGGGCTGGTTTCCCATGTGCTGGATTGATTTAACAGCAACAGCGACAGCAAAAGATTACCGCAGGAACTGTCATTTGCGGTAATCTTTTGACTTTGACTTTAAAACATCAGCTAATAATCGGCGTATCAATATAACGCGCAATTAATCCCCGCTCCGCCATTTCTTTATCCAGCGCGATGCGAACCTTATAACCGCCGCCTTTCGCCTCCTGCATTGCGTTGCCCTGCATATCCTGCATGCTGTCTAAAATGATATCTTCATTACCTGAAGGTTTGATTAATTCTAATTTGTCACCGACTTTTATTTTGTTTTTCACATCAATTTCTGCCAGGCCGGTTGTGCTGTCGTAAGCGACAACTTCACCGACAAATTGTTGCTGGCGGCTGACGGAATTGCCCTGCATATAATTCTGATATTCATGGGTGTGGTGGCGTTGATAAAAACCATCGGTGTAGCCACGATTGGCGAGGTTTTCTAATACACCTAATAACTCAGGGTTAAACGCCTTCCCCTGAGATGCATCTAAAATTGCTTCTTTATAACTCTGGGCGGTGCGTGCCACATAGTAATGTGATTTGGTGCGACCTTCAATTTTCAAACTGTCGATGCCAATATCCACCAGTTGCTTTACATGCTCCACCGCGCGTAAATCTTTTGAGTTCATGATATAGGTGCCGTGTTCATCCTCTTCCACGGGCATCTGTTCCCCGGGGCGGTTGGCTTCTTCTAAAAACATAACTTCATCGGCGGCGGGATGTCGAGCATCACCCATGTCAGAAAACTGAATCGGTTGTGGCGGGATTTCTTTTGGTTTATACACGCCCTCTGCATTTTTTTCAGATGGTGTAGATTTGTAATCCCAACGACAGGCGTTGGTGCAGGTGCCCTGATTGGGGTCCCGGTGATTAAAATAACCCGAGAGTAAACAGCGTCCGGAGTAAGCAATGCAAAGTGCACCGTGTACAAACACCTCAAGCTCCATATCCGGGCATTCCTGTCGAATTTCTTTGATTTCATCGAGGGATAATTCGCGGGATAAAATAATGCGTTCAACCCCCACGGATTTCCAGAATTTGACCGCTGCATAATTGACCGTATTGGCCTGTACCGATAAATGTACTGGCATCTGCGGCCAGCGTTCCCGCACCATCATAATTAAGCCCGGGTCCGCCATAATTAATGCATCCGGGCCCATATTAATAATCGGTTCCATATCCTTAATGTAAGACTTTATCTTACTGTTGTGGGGCATCAGGTTTGAGGTGAGGTAAAATTTCTTGCCCAGTTCGTGTGCTTCATTTATACCAATGGCGAGGTTGTCTTCCATAAAGTCATTGTTGCGCACGCGCAGGCTGTAGCGGGGCTGGCCCGCATACACTGCATCAGCACCATAGGCAAACGCGTAGCGCATGTTTTTAAGGGTGCCGGCGGGAGAAAGTAATTCTGTTTGCTTCATAATGGATAATTCTTCAGATAATCATAAACCCCAGGAGGGGCGTGCATTTTACCCTAATTTATAAGAATAGGTTAAACTCTCGAAGGTGATTGAATTAATAACTACTATTGGACAGAGCATCTGGGCAGTATACCTTGATACCGCCATCTGGTTGCTGCTGGGGTTGCTGGCAGCGGGCCTGGTGAAGGTTTATATTCCCGAAGATGCCATGAAGAGGTGGCTGGGCGGCTCAGGTTTTTCAGCGGTGGGGCGAGCAGCTTTATTTGGTGCGCCTTTGCCCCTTTGTTCCTGTGGTGTCTTACCGGCGGCGATTGGGCTGCGCCGAGCCGGGGCTTCAAAAGAGGCGACGGTTGCATTTTTAATTTCCACTCCAGAAACCAGCATTGATTCTGTGGCAGTAACCTATGCGTTAATAGGGCCGGTGATGGCTGTGTATCGCCCGATTGCAGCTGTATTCAGTGCCTTGATAACCGGCTTGATGGTAGCGTTTGTTAATGATGAACGTGTTCCGCCCGTGGTGGAGAATACACCGGCAACATCTTGTTGTGCCCGTAGTCAAAATGCAGCCCCTGCTTGTTGCTCAACGGCGCCCGAGCAAAGCCAGGAAAAAAATAACTTAATGAAGGCGCTCCGCTATGCGGGTGCTGATTTACTGGATGATATTGCTGGCTGGATGGCGGTGGGGATTATGTTTGCGGGAATCATGATGGCGGTGATTCCCGATGGCTGGCTGGCCCAGTGGGGACAGGGGATGTTGGCGATGATTGTTATGCTGGTGGTGGGTATTCCCCTGTATATTTGTGCAGTGGCTTCAACGCCGGTTGCCGCAGGATTGTTGGTGGCGGGTGTTTCCCCCGGCGCTGTGCTGGTGTTTTTACTGGTGGGTCCGGCCACCAATATTGGCGGATTAATGCTGATTAAAAAAGAACTGGGTAAACGGGTTACCTTAATCTATCTGGCTGGAATCAGTGCGGTGAGTTTGTTTATGGGCGTGTTGCTTGATCTGTTGCTTGAATTGTCACGTAAAGGTGAAATTTTGAATTTTAGTTTACAGATTGATGCCCGACAGCAATTACAAAATAATGTCGTACCCGAGAGCTTGAGTTTGATTGCGGCGCTTTTATTATTGTTGCTGGTAGTACCGGCGATAAGAAACCGGCTGATACCATTTTTTAAGTGATTTTTTATGTAGAGCTGGGTAACGAGTGAGATCAATATGAGGCATTTATGATTAAAATTTTTTCCAGGGAAATTGCAGGAGCAAGTAGGATGTTGAGATTCGATAAAGCTGTTTATAAACGGTGTTTAACTGTCTTCATAGTGCTGCTGGTGTTTGCAGGTTTTTTGCAACCGGTGAGTGCGCAGGGTGTTTTTGTCGAGAAGAAAAAAGATCAGCATAAGTTAGGCACAGTAGAGCTTAATCGGATTAAGGTTGAGCACCAGTTAAATTACAGCAGCTGGGGTGAGTGTCGCAGTTTTGCATTGTATAAACGCAATCGCTGTTACCGGGGCGGGCGTACTGCATATCGCTGTGAGCTAAAATATGATGTGCGAGTTGAACTTTGTGATGGTGAGTCTAAAAGTAGATTAACCGCCCGTCCTTAAAGAAATAAATTACAAAGCCTGACGAATTAAATATTGAGACAGTTCAATTGCATTAGACTGCTCCTGCGTCAGCTCACTATCTTTTTCTGTTAATGACAGGCTTTCTTTGCTCAACATAGTTTCTAAGATCGCTGACAGCGCATGAATACGCTCCTGGGCAATAATCATTTCCAGCATTCGGCAATAGGGCTTGATCAGGTCGATAAAGTGAACCGAGTCGAGTAGCTTCAGGCTGCGTTGTTCATTTTTATCCGAGGTGTAATACAGGGCGAGAATACTGTCGCATTGAAATTCAGTTTCCTGCAGGCTATCTAATTCCTGTTTGGTGAGTTGCAAACAACTGAGCAGGCTATTCAGGCAGGATTCAATTTCCATACGCTCGTTGTAACTGGTGCGTTGAATAAACTGGCTGCGATTCGCGGTAATGGTTAAAAACTGGATGGCCAGCGTGTCGATAGCATTGAGCAGGGTTTTTACCGTGTATTCGTGTTCGGCACCGAGTTTTAAGCTGGTGTTAAAGCCCAGTTGCTGGAGTTTTATGGGCAGGGCATTATTAACGGTTTTTAAGCTAACGAGTAATGAATTAATTGAGGCGATGGACTTAGCCATATCAATTTCGATCCTTCAGTGGGTACTTGTGTTATCAGGCAAGGGCCTGTTCGTTACTTTATTGTTTTTTGCTTGTTTGAAACTTCACAATAATCCGCTATCCCGCGGATTCAGCTCATCCAAATCTGGATAAGTTTTAAGTGATGATTTTTATTGCCTGCGGTAAGGCCCAGGAAGATCACTTAATAATCAAATCCACTATATATTGTGGAAGTTGTAACTGTCAATAACTATCTACAGTGGATAAGCTTGTTGAAAAAAATTGCATAAGCTGTGGATAAGTCGGTGAGTTTCCCATTAATAAAGGGCTGTAAGGCTGACTAAAAAATGACCTGAAAAAAAACGGGATCAATTATCTGACCAGTGGTAGGGGGAGATTTTTAACTTAAAAAATCTTAGTTAAAACCCTGTTGAAAGGTAGGGGGCCAGTCAATTGCCAGCAGATAAATGGCATAAGCAGCCCCGCCAAACTGACAAAGATGTAGTAAATTTTGCACACTGCTTAATGATCGGTAAGCCTGTTTATTAACCACCTGATATTGCAGGTTACAGGTTTTGAGCATGGCATTCAAAATGTGTGAGTGATTGAAAACATAACTGACGGTGATAATAACGAGCAAGAAGGCTGCTGTCTGGTTTTTTACCAGTGCGGCACATATCCCCCCCAGTAAACATAAAACCGAATTGAGTCGGTACAGGCGTCGATAAATAGCAAAGCTGTCGATCAGGTTGTCTGGGGCTTTTAATAAAATATTATAAAGCAGGGTGACGAGTAAAAAACTACCCATAGATGCGCCACTGAAAGCGACTGCGAGCAGGGTGAAGAAAAAATAGATATCCATGTGTTGAGTGTAACACTGATTATTAATGGAAAGCGGTTTGAAGATGCGGGTTAATAAAGAATAAATCGCCTGTTCGAAAATAAACCCAGGGCAAGTGAATTTTGGTTTAGGCTTTTATTTGGGAGTATTCAAGTTATTTTGTAGACAAGATGTTTTTTTCAGAATTATAAGTGTTGAGCTGGTATTGCTAATATCTGTGGAGTATTGAGTCCTGAAAGAAAATCCCCCTCAGTAGCCTGATTTATTAATATAGTGATCTTGAGTATTCACTATAATATTTGTACTCCCGTTTTACAAAGGGGGAAGATGACTCCCCCTCTTTAGCAAAGAGGAAGATTTGTCCCCCTCTTTAGCAAAGAGGGGTTAGGGGAGATTTGATTATATTGCAGAGTTGCAATTCTAAGCTTAGAAATTTTCCAGCTGACGCATTTTCTCAGGTAGCATTTTAAAATCAACCAGTGAGCTAACCAGTGACTTGATAAAAGTAGCATCTTCTTCATGCATCATTTTGTAGTACTGAATTTTCATGGTGATTGCGCTACCAAAAATAATTGAAGCGAGTGCCAGCATCGAACCAATGGAAAGTGTCGACACGCCGGTGACGCCCTGGCCGATGGTGCAGCCCAGAGCGAGTACACCACCAACACCCATCAAAATACCACCAATGATATGGGTGACAAAATCTTTTAAATCAACAAACCATTCAATGCGGAAGGATTTTGAAATAAGTGCCCAGAATAAAGAACCTAATATAACGCCGAGTACTGCGACCAGGCCTGCTGTTAGGTAAGCATTATCAAAACCTTTTAAAACGTAGCGAGTTGTTTGGCCAATTGGGTTAATAAAGGTAAATGACTGGGGTGCAACATCACGGGGTCTAGCGGCTGCATCGTCTTCCATCATGTCCCAGGATTCCGCAGCGGCATACTGTGTCCAGTTGTAGGTCTCGCCATCTGCAGTAATGTTAACCATACTCGTGGTTGCAAACCAGGCAGCCAGTACAGCAGCACCTACAGTGAAGCCACCGAGTTTGTTGTCGAAGCTTTTACGAAAGTCTTCTGATTTAAAGATAAACACCAACAGTGCAATCGCCAGAATCAGGCCAAAAACCGTGCGAGCAGTCTCAACGTTCATTCCGATTCCGCTACCAATTACGCTGCCCAGATCCTGTGCTGTGCTCAGGCTGGCGGTTGTGGGGTTGGTCCAGGGGTAGAAAATAGTTGAATAGATTGTGCTGTCAGTTCCTGGGAACGGGTTAATCATAAAGTAGGCAAAGATCGAAACCACAATAAACAGGATGATGGATTTTATATTACCGCCGCCAATTCGGATTAGCGCCTTGTTACCACAGCCACTGCCCAGTGTCATACCGATGCCAAACAGCAAGCCCCCAAGAATGTATTCCAGCCAGGCAAAATTGCTGCCACGGTAAGGAGGCAATGTTGAATCTACGCTGGCGATGCCGCTGAACTCAAAGATAACAACACCGATGATGGCAACCGCCATGGCTAAAAACCAGGCGCGTATACGTCCGTTATCACCAATATTTACCATATCGGAAACCGCACCCATGGTGCAAAAATTAGATTTATTAACCACTGCACCCATAATAAATGCAATAGCAAAAATGGTTAACAGCACGGCTAAATGTGCGGAAGAAAAATCTTCAAAATTCATGGTCAAACCTCGTGATTGTACATACTGTGTAAGATGCACATGACCGGTGTTTGTTCCAGGTTGTTAACATCTTTTAACACAATACAAATGATTGTCGTTTATCGCGCTGATTGTCCCGTTACAGCACTAAATTAAGGCGCTGTTTAACCCTTTAAAGTTCGGGGATAATATAGTCTTTTGCAGGCCAATCTATGTCGGCTCTCATTAGTGTGGCGAATGATACCTGTAACCGGCTTTATTGCAAGTTACTTAGGCTGTGTTTAGGGCGTTTTTAACGGTTAAATGCGGCTGTGAGCGACGGCAGATACAATATAGCGTTCAGAGCCGCCGGGGACGATCGAGTCAAACGGATAGCAGGTCACCAGATGCAGATAGGCGCTGGACGGGTCATTGATAAAGCGCGCCCTGTCCATATCCACCACCCGGGTAGAGGTGACGGTGAAGCGGGTGCTAGCCGACTGGGCGGTTTCGATAAAAATAGGCTCACCGGGTTGCAGGTGCTGTAAAAAGTTAAAGTGGGTATCCCGGTGTGCACTAATTAAGCTATTTCCAGGGCTACCGGGCTTGGCGGATGAAAAATTGTGGCCCGGCCCAAAGGCCAGTGTACGGCCACTGTCCCCTGCCAGTACAATTAAATCAATTTGCAGGCGGGGGACGGTTAGGCGCGCAATTGGCCAGGTGTCAGCCCAGGGCCAGGCTTTACTTTGCCGATCACCGGCCTTAACATTTTGCCATGCACGCTCTAAAAGGAGCTGTGCCACTATGGCTTTGCTTTCAATATACAGACCTTCACCGACGAACCAGCAGCCGGGAATAAATAAAAAGATGATGACGTAGGGTTTAATGGGTTTCATGGTGTGTCTCGAGTGTATGCAGTGAATATTGACTGGGTTGAAGCACACGGCCCCCCCTATGGGAGCAACCGTGTTTAGCCTTTATGCCGCCGGTTGGTCGGTGTGATGCTCCGAATCAGCCGCATTACTACGCAATAAAACTGTCAACGCCAGACTTAGCATCAGCAGAGAAAATCCAACAATTAAATTTAATTCCGCCGTGCTGGCGGTTTGTGCCAGCTGGCCATAACTGACCGGCGTACTCTGCCCGTGGGGTAGATTTACCGGTAGCGCCCGTTTGTGCAGTTGTGTTTGTTTTGAGCGAGAGGGCGTTTTATCAACCGCAACCAGGCTGGTGTGTTTGCTGACGAGATGGTGGGTGAGTGCAATATCGATAATGTCGGTGCGAACCTGATCCTTATCTGCGCCTTCATGAAGACTGTCACTGAGCTCGGCGATTTTTTTGCGCGCCCAGAAAGTCGCAATGCCTTTGCTGGATTTTGAATGGTTCAAATTTAAGTTGGCAGACCAGGGCGCGAGGGCGCGTTTGCCAGATATTTTTATCGAGTTTAATTTTTCATTCGACTTAATCGCAAGAAGTACCGGTTCACCCTGATATAAATCCGGAATACGTCGCGGCAAAATTTCGGCTTTAATATTGTCATTCAGCGCTATACTAATATCCGTCATCACCGGGCTTTCCAGTTTGCTGAACAGGGCTGTCATTTTTTCATTCACTTCATTCACGTCACTGATATACGTAAAAGTCCCCCGCCCAAACTGAGCAGCTTTGCGCATAAAATAACTGTTGGGCGCAGCACCGATGCCAATAGTGAATAAGCGGTTGTTGCCTAGTTTTTTATGAATAATGTCAAATAAAGCCGTTTCGTTACCGACGCTGCCATCGGTTAGAAAAATAATTTGTTTAATATAATTATCATCGGTGGATTTTTTAAGCGCCAGATTTAATGCGGGTGCCATTTGCGTGCCGCCATCCGCCCTTAAATTTTTCACATAACGTTTGGCGGTTAAAATATTTTCAAAGCTGGCAAATTTTGCCTGGCTAAATACCTGATCGGTGCTCGAATTAAATTGAATAATATTAAATTTATCGTGCAGTCTCAGTCTTTCCAGTGCCATTAATAAAGCTTGTTTGGCTTGCTCAATTGAAATGCCATACATGGATCCAGATGTGTCAATAATATAGGTGATTTCTCGTGCCAACGGCTGGCCGTTAAGGGCGCCATTTGCAGGTGGTGTTAGCATAACCATCTGATAATTTTCGTCACTCACCAATTCATTAAACGCGGCTGCCCTCGGATTGGTGCTGGGAATAGTACTATCGGGTGTTTGGTTTTCTTGTGGGGACCAGACAAGTTCAAAGTCTCGATCAGAGGGAGTGACGCCATGGGCAAGTGTGACATTGATAATATTATTTTTTTTCTGTTTAATAATCGCGTGATAACGACTCACTAAAAACTGTAATGGAAAGCCCGCATCTAAATTAATATTCAGTGAAACCGGATTTATTTTGTTCTCACCAGTATACAGTGGAGGTGTAATGCGTGAAGCATCCGGCACTTGAAGTGTGTTGTGCGCCCAACCACTACCAGAAAAAGATATGTTTTCAGATGCGGGCATTGCGCCACCGGGTATATAGCGGGGTGTAATGGCCATAGGGAAACGCAGACTAAATTCCCCCTGGTCGTAATGGAGCGTTTGCTGGTATTCAATTTCAATAACAATGGTTTCGCCGGGGCCGATATTAGCAACACTATTGGTGAACATATTGGGGCGTTCCTGTTCAATCAGTGCAGCTTTTTTTCCCGACCGTTTGGCATTCTGGTAAATTTGTTTTGCCTGTTGTTTTTCTTTGATTTGTGCTTCAATTATGCGCTCACCAATTTGCATACGCATGTGGTCAACTGCGGCGGTTTCGGGTAACGGAAATACATAAATTGCTTCTATCCAGTCTTCGCTAGTATTTTTAAACCGCTGTTTAATATGGCTTCGGGAAATCATACCGGAAATGTTCATCTCTACATCGGTATGCAGGAGTGGAATTTGCTGATAAGTACTGGAGGGTGTTTTTATCAATAAACTACCTTCGCGAATATTACTCATACTGACCTGAGGAAATTCATCTGCTGCAGTCGCAGCATAAACGTAATTGCTCAGCAGCATTAAAAAAACACCAATAACTATTAACAAAGCAGTAAAAATAATGCGTTGTAGCCATATTAAAAAACTGGATTTACGGGGGCGGTATCTATCGTCCAGGTATTCCCGGCGTTGGCGGCGTTTAAATAAGTTTTGATAAATAGATAACATAACAATCTCCTGATGAATGAATAAAACGTCTTAGGTAGGAGTTAACGCCATAAGCATGGCAATACTGTGTATGGGTTCGGGCAGGCTGAAGATGAAATCTGATGAATTATGACAAAGCACGTAAACGATAAAAAAATACCTACTTAATGTGATAATGTATGGGACAGTTAAATACTTAAAGGTAGGTCAATGTCACAGCATATAGCGATAGTTGAAGATGAACCCTCAATACGGGAAAACTATGCGGATGTTTTTAAGCAGCAGGGTTATCAGGTTTCCATATATGGCGGGCGTGATGAGGCGATTAAAGCATTCGATGCTCGCCTGCCGGATTTGGCGCTGCTAGATATCGGGCTTGAGGATGATGTGGAGGGTGGTTTTGATGTGTGCAGAATACTGCGCAGTAAATCCGCAACCGTACCCATTATTTTCTTAACCGCCAGAGACAGTGATCTGGATATTATTTCTGGCTTACGACTGGGTGCCGATGATTATTTAACCAAGGACATTAGTTTGCCGAATTTATGTGCACGCGTTGCAGCCCTGTTTCGCAGAATAAATGCCTTTAGTGCAAATCCGGCAGAAGACGATATTTTACAGCGCGGGCCGCTATCGATGGATATGAACCGTTTCGTGGTTGACTGGAATCAACAACGGGTTGACCTTACACTGACAGAGCTATGGGTAGTGCATACGCTAGCAAAACATCCGGGGCATGTAAAAAATCGTGACCAGTTAATGGAGGATGCGCGTATTGTAGTAGATGATGCAACCATTACCTCTCACATAAAACGTATCCGGAATAAATTTTTAAAAGTGGATAAAAATTTCACATGTATAGAAACCGTTTACGGTATGGGCTACCGCTGGCTAGAGCCTTAACTGGAAAACAGGTTTGAAAATTAAATTTTCCATACGCAGTAAACTGTTATTGATTTCAGCGGTATTATTCGTAGTGCCGTGGATTGGCGTGCAATATATTCAGGACATGGAAGATTTTCTACGTAAAAATCAGCAGGAGAATTTACTTGGAAGAGCGCAGATTGTGGCGGCAGTATTACAGGGGCAGGCGGATATTTTTAATGTTGATGCATCAGCGGGAGAAACATTTGCATCTTTAAAAAAACCGATAAATAATTCATCACATATTTATGTGCGGCCATTAAAAAGAGCAATTCAATTAGATGGCTATATGGATGACTGGCTGGATTTTGATGAAAAAGCCAGCTCATTAAAAGCTGATGGATTAGCGGCATTTCAGTATAAATACTACCTGGCCAGCTACAAAAAATATCTATATATGCTGCTTAAAGTGAAAGATAGCCGTGTGGTTTATAGAAAATCCAATAGTTTAAGTCTGGATAAAAACGATCACCTGGTTATAAAGCTTAGAAATAAACAGGGTAAAATAAAAACCTATTTTATCGCGACTCATTCACCCGGCTGGATTAATGCGCACCGTATGGAAATGCGTGCAGATGAATGGCAAAGTGTTGCGCCTGAATTGCGCATCAAAGGCGAATGGCAGGAAACTGCGGATGGGTATATTGTTGAAATACGCTTGCCGCTGTCACTGGTGGGGGATGGATTTTCATTTTTCGTAGCCAATGTGGATGACGAAAAAAATCGAGAAGTTAAAACCGTTCTGGGCGAAGGTGAAATTACAGGCGAATTGGGTTCAATCATAATACCCTCGCTTAAAGTTGAAGCGATGTTAAAGCGAATCAAAAGGCCTGCTTCACGTACCTGGGTTATCGATAAAAAGTACAGGGTGCTGGCGGTTGCCGGTGATATTCGCGATTATGAAAAAAGCCCCGATACTGAAATCCATAAAGCCAGTGTACTAAGCAACCTGATAAGCATTTTTTACAATTTGTTGCTAACTCAGCCGCCACATAATTTCAAAGATGACCGGCTAGGTATCTCGTATTTACGGGGTAATGATGTTGAATCTGCGCTACAGGGCAAGCCTAAAACGAGTTGGCGAGATACCCCTGACAAGCGAGTTCGAATTTTAACCGCAAGTTATCCGGTGTTTGTAAATGGTAAACCGGTTGGTGCCATAGCAATCGAAGAAACCAGTAACGCGATTTTAATATTGCAAAATAAAGCAATGAAAATTTTAATAAATTTAAGCGTGTTAACATTTTTAATAACGGTGCTGGTTTTGCTTAGTTACGCAACACGACTTTCGGTTAGAATCAGAAAGTTACGTGATGAAACCGAGCATGCAATTTCAAATGACGGTCGAATTAAAAAATCATTTAAGCCTACAAAATCCGGTGACGAAATTGGGGATTTATCCCGTGGGTTTGCGGATATGCTGTCACGTCTCGCGGAATATAATCGCTATCTTGAAACGATGGCGGGGAAGCTCTCCCATGAACTGCGCACCCCGATTACCGTGGTACGATCATCACTTGATAATTTACAAATGGCAAAAACTGCTGATGCCAGGGAAACGTATATAAAGCGTGCAAGTGAGGGTATGAGCAGGCTAAGTGATATATTGACGCGTATGAGCGAAGCCACCCGCCTGGAACAGACCTTACAATCGGAAACGCTCGAGCAAGTTGATTTGAAGAGCTTAATTGAAAGTTGCATTGCGGGATATCAGTTGGCGTATCCACAGGTTGATTTCAAATTTGGAAACACCCTGACCTCAGCAGTACATATTTCAGGTGTGGCGGATTTGCTGGCGCAGATGCTTGATAAGCTGATTTCTAATGCGGTAGATTTTCATCAGCAGGCGACTCCGGTTGTTATCAAACTGGCGGAGAAAAAAAACGCTTTTCAGTTAAGTGTGATTAATCAGGGAGATATTTTACCCGAGGCAATGCGTGAGAATTTATTTGAGTCAATGGTATCCGTTCGTGATAAAAGAGGCAGTCAGCCTCACCTGGGCTTAGGTTTGTATATTGTACGTATGATCGTTGAGTTTCACCGGGGCAGTGTGCGAGCGGAAAACCTGATGGATGATAGCGGAGTGGAAATTATTCTGGTGTTTCCCATGGAATAAAATACAAGGAATAAAATATACCTCTGTTTTTAAAAAAACAGTCTTGTCATAATTCATAATAATTCACCCCCATATCTTCATTATCTCGCCCGCAAAAAAACACATCACGCTCGCATAATAGTCCTCAAGTTAGCAACAAATCAGTGGCTGACATTTTTAAAATCACTCAATGAGGAATATATTATGAAAAAATCAAACAAGGTAATTTACCCAGTAGCAATTGCATTTAGTCTTCCATTGTTAGTATTAGGCGGATGTGCAGGACAGGAAACGGTCAGGTTATCCAATGACAGCGGTGTTGAAAATAAGGTGGCTCCGGAGTCATTAGAAGCCATGGATGATTCGCAAATGGAAACAGGTATTGTCGTTGACTTTATCCCCGAGCAGGAAATTATTGAAGTGGCGGAACCGGTTGAAGTGCCAGATGAAATTGCGGTAACGGAAAGTCTGGAGGAAGACAAACTGATCAAGAGTCAAAAGACACCAAAGCCTGATGAAGGCATTATAGGATTCGGATTTGACGATGCAAATATTAATGCCGAATACGGTGAAATGCTCTGGCAACATGCGCAGTATTTAAAGGAAAATAAGAATTTAATTTTAACCATTAGCGGTCACACGGATAGCTCAGGTGCCCGAGTGTACAATGAAATGCTCAGTATGAAACGGGCCAAACAGGTTGCCAGTATTTTAACTGATTTTGGTGTGCCTGAAGATAGAATTAAGGTGACCGGTAATGCGAATGACCTGCCTTTGGCCGGGGCTATAAATAATCGTGAACACCGCAGGGTTGAACTGGATTATGAAGACCAACAGTTAGTGAGTAACTAAAAAGGAGGTGGTGCAAGTGAAGGCTCATTAATTCGGGTTGGGTTAATGGGCCTTTTTATTTAACACAAGTTATTTAAATATAATCACGGTAATGTGTGATAAATTAAGTACATGATAATCTGTAGGAATGGCTATGAAAAAACTCCTCGACATTATGGCGGCTTTAAGAGAACCGCAAACCGGTTGTCCCTGGGACATTAAGCAAAGTTTTAAAACAATTGTTCCTTATACATTAGAGGAAGCCTATGAAGTTGCAGATGCCATTGAAAATGGTGATATGAATGAACTAAAAAATGAATTAGGAGATCTGTTGTTTCAGGTGGTGTTCTATGCACAAATGGCTAAGGAGCAGGGGGACTTTAATTTTGACGATGTGGTTGAAGCGGTTAGCGAAAAGTTAATTAATCGTCATCCTCATGTGTTTGGAGAGCTGGGTCGTAACGATGAAAAAAAATTAAATGAAGTCGAGTTAAATGAAGCCGAGTTGAATGAAGCCGAGTTGAATGAAGCCTGGGAAAAGTCAAAAGAAAACGAAAGAGGCACCCATGCTGTGAATAAAAAAAACAGGAGAGCCCTGGTTCTGGATGGCGTTGCAAAAGCGCTTCCCGCATTAAAGCGCTCGCAAAAATTACAGAATCGCGCGGCACGCGAAGGATTCGACTGGCCGAATGTTGAGCCCGTGCTGGATAAAATAGAAGAAGAAATACAGGAGTTGCGTGAGGCCATGCAGTATAAGAACCAGCAACATATCATTGAAGAAACCGGCGATGTTTTATTCAGCTGTGTGAATCTGGCGCGCCATCTAAATGTAGATGCGGAGGAGTCTTTACGACGTTGTAATCAAAAATTTGAACAGCGTTTTGGTTATATTGAGAAAGTTTTAAACCAGGAGAATAAAAGTTTTAAAAATTGCTCTCTGGATGACCTGGAGGATTTATGGGCGCAAGCCAAAGTAAGTAAAACTAATACACAGGTGGAATTGTATAAATTACAAATTGAAGCCGGATGTTGGTTCATGTAAATATAAATAAATTAACTGTCCCGGGCTAGAGTTAACGGATTATGTTAATTGCGTGTTTTTTTATTGTTATTTAGCCAATCACATTAATTGTAGTAGATCATACCGGCTCTTATAATTTACAGAACAGCATCAAACTAAATTTTACTGTTTGTTTGTGTTTTAAAGTCACAATTATTAGGTAAGCGAACTTTATGCCCCCTCTTAGAAAAAGAGGGGTTGGGGGAGATTTAAAAAGGCTCTAACTGCACCCTTCTCGCATCAGAGTAAAACAACTTAATGATTATAAATCCCCCTCAGTCCCCCTTTTACTAAGGGGGAGGTATAGCTTCCGCTTTGTTGTATTTTGAATGCTAACTTTAGGTTGGATTCTCAGATTAAGACTAGATTCGTTTTGAAATATGTAAAATTACAATTGAGTTAATACGCATTAATCAATATTAGCTAGTCGCACATAGGCACGATAGCGAGTACGAATTTCCCTGACATAATTAACCGGTTCTGTTCCCCGTACATATCCGTGACGTGCTTTACGGTAATATTTTCGTTTTGATAAAAGCAGCATTGCCTTTTCTACATTATCAAACCATTTGTCAGGATTTAAACCCTGCTGCTGTGCTAATCGACGCGCATCTTTTACATGGCCCTGTCCCGCATTATAGGCGGCCAGAGTAAACCACATTCTGTCTTTAATACTCAGTTCCTGTTCAAACCGGTTACGCACCCAGTTTAAGTATTGCACCCCCGCTTTAATGCCGGACTCCGGTTCTTTGAGGTTGCTAATTTTCATTTCTTTTGCGGTTCTGGGCATAACCTGCATCAGGCCCTGGGCACCAGCCCAGGATTTAGCTTTGGGGTTAAAGCGACTTTCCTGGTACATTTGTGCCACCAGTAAACGCCAGTCAAAGTCATGAATTTGAGCATATTTTTTTACCAGCGTATCATAAGGCGATAGTGTGCCATCTGGATTTAAATCAATCCGTTGAGAGCGATATTTTTTAATGCGCCGCGCATTTTTAAAATATTTATCGTAGGTGACATTATAAAAAAGTGAACGATATTGTTTTTTCATAAACTGGTTAACGGCTTCTAATAGCAGCGGGTTTTGGCTGCGCATAGCCCAGGCATTATCACGTACATCGCCAATCACTAATGCACCGTGAATATCATCTCTCCAGGTTAGTTCTATATCGAGTAAATGATTGTCGGCAAGGGTTAAATCAAATTTGCCATTGGCAACCTGGGCGATGATTTCTTCGGTTTCCATATTTTCTGGTGCGGCAATTAAATTAAATTTCAATCCCGTATTTTTTAATGTTCGTAATGTTTCCCAGTAGGCGCTGGATTTGCGCACATAAATACTGCGCCCCGCTAAATCCTCAATAGTTTGAATGGCGTTATCATCCGCACGGCTGACAATGATTTCTGAAGCCTTGTGATGAAACCGGCTAAACGCAATGCCCCGCTGTTTGCGGTTTTCAGTAACGGTTAGAAAGCTTGCGATAATGTCACCCTTGCCCTGTAAAATCATCGGGACCTGGGCTTCATGACTGGGAGCGATGATAATTTCCAGACGCAGATTGTGCTGTTTGGCAAAGGCCTTTGCCAGCTCGTATTCAAACCCCAGTAGTTCACCGCGCCAGAGAAAATAAGAAGCAGCATTATTACGTGTAATGACGCGCAGTGTTTTGCGTTTTTTTATGGCGTCAAAATCATCGGTATAAATACTTTCGAGTCTTTTGGTAAGTTGTTCGTGAGTTAAAAATTTATTGATCGCCTGTAGCAATTGTGGGTTGTTTTTTCGAATCCCCCAGGCCAGTGCGCGATTGCGGGTGAGTGCTGGGCCAACTCTAAAGTCATTGCGATATTCTTTAATCACATTGAGAATATTGCTATCAATAACCGTCAGGTCTATTTTTTTACTGACGAGCATATCTAGAATCTGGTCAACGTTAAGCTGGCCGGACAGGATCTGTGTTTTTATGTCCGGGTATTTTAACTGAAGCTTTTCTACGGTCTCCTGGTAGGATGTGTTTTCGAGAAAGGCAATACTGCGAGCATTTAAGCTCTTAATATTCTGGGCTTTACTGTCATCAATGCGACTTACAATATGTTCGATGCTGTGTGCCAGGGGCACGGTAAATTGCAGATTTTCTCTGCGTGAGTCGGTGATGGTTAGATTGGCTGCAATTAAATCACCACGCCCCTGGTTAAGCTGGGGAATCAAGTCAGAAAAATTATTTACGTGTACAAACACCGGCTGTAAATTGAGCTGTTCGGCGAGTTTTAACGCCATCTCCTGTTCGCGGCTAAACGTGCTGCCTTTTCTGGGGAGCCATTTTTCATTCGGCGGGGTAATTAAAATACGTAACTGACCATGCTTTGTAATGGCGGGCAAATCTCCCGTCTCTACATAACTTTCAGCAACGGGTAGCGTGCTTAGAGATGGTTCGGTTTTCTCACCGTCGCAGCCTGTTAAGAATAAAGTCACGGAAAAAAGCAGGGAGTGGAGTAATACTTTAAGAGTTGTCATATTTACCGTTTTATGTGGAATTTTAACAGCTTAAGCCAGTTCATCTGTAAAAACACAATTCCATGGTGATACGCCTGGGCGATATACGCTGGAGTGGGCATCACATTTAACCGGCTTGAGCACAAGTTTGTCAGCATAACGAAAAATTAAGCTATTCGATATAGCTGTATTCAAGAATACGTTTATAATGACCCGATGTATCTTGAACACTTTGGGCTATTGGAAGCCCCATTTTCTATCGCCCCGGACCCGCGCTATCTCTATATGAGTGAGCGTCACCGTGAGGCGTTGGCGCATCTACTCTACGGCATGGAAACCGATGGTGCCTTTATTTTGCTGACGGGTGACGTGGGTACGGGCAAAACCACGGTGAGTCGATGTCTGCTTGAGCAGGTGCCGGATGACACCAATCTTGCCCTGGTACTGAACCCGAAATTAACGTCCATTGAGCTGTTGCAGGTTATCTGTGATGAATTGCGTATTAGTTATGACAATGACAACTTATCCGTTAAATTACTGGTGGATTATATCAACCGAAATTTGCTCGGTGCCCATGCGCAGGGTAAAAAAACCGTCGTCCTTATTGAAGAAGCGCAAAATCTAGATCTGGATGTATTGGAGCAGTTACGCCTGCTGACCAATCTTGAAACCAACGAGCGTAAGCTGTTACAGGTTATTTTACTGGGGCAACCGGAATTTTTAGATGTGCTTGATCTACCGGAGTTATCCCAGTTAGCACAACGTATCACCGCACGTTTTCATCTCGGGCCCTTAAAGTATAACGAGGTGGAAGAATATGTCGCACATCGCCTGGCCATTGCCGGGTGTCGGCGATCGCTTTTTGGACATGGTGTTATTAAGCAGCTTTATAATTATAGTGGAGGCGTACCACGTTTAATTAATGTGATTTGTGACCGTGCCTTGCTCGGCTGCTATGTGCAAAATCGGCATCAGATTGATAAGTCAACGCTGGTCAGTGCGGCGCAGGAAGTGCTGGGTAAAAATAAATCCGCCGCCATAAAAGCTAAATTTACAAAACCAGTTTTCAAGTATTCAGCCATGGCCATAATTGCGCTGATGATCGTATCGGCAGTGCTGTATCTTTCGGTTTTTCAAAGCGCTACGCAGACCGGTGAAAATGCGGCTAACTCGCTGTCCTCTGAGTTGTCATCTGAGCAGAAGAAGCTTGTCGATGATAAAAGTCAGCAAACAGAAAAACGATCGGTAATATTATCCGCTAAGCAGGGTAGCGAGGTTGTTGCTGAAAATGAACTGATGACAGAGTCAAATTTAACCGAATCTTCTCAGCAAGTATCCGAGCAGACAACTGGCGCTGAAAATACATCTGCAGTTATAAATGAACTTCAAGCAGCCAGTGAATCACCTGACGCCGAGGGCGATTTAAAAATTCAAAAAAGCATCCGCTGGCCGGACAGCATTCAGCGATTGCGTAGTAACCTGAAATCATACCAGTCTTTGTTCCAGCGCTGGCAGTTAGAGTATGATATTTTAGTAAACGGAACGCCGTGTTTTTTCGCACAAACAAAAGGCCTGGCCTGTGTGCACGAGCAATCCGCAATGGAGGGTTTGCGCAAGTTTAATCGGCCAGCGGTATTAACACTGTATGATGACTCAAATCGACGCCAGTATGTCACCTTGTTAGAGGTGCATGAAAATGCCGTTACCCTGGCGATTGCCGGCGAAACCCAGATTATTCCATTGCAGCAATTGCTCTTTTACTGGAAAGGCGAGTTCTCGCTGTTATGGCGTCCACCACCGGGTTATGAGGATTTAATTCGCCCGGGTAATGCGGGGAAGGCGGTGTCATGGCTGAGTGCAAAAATGAATGAAATTAATCATAGGCCAGACTCAAAACAGCACAGCTATTATGATAAGGAATTAGTTGAACAGGTAAAGGCCTTTCAGCTTGATTCGGGTTTAACTAATGATGGTGTGGTGGGTGTGAAAACGTTGGTACAAATTAACCAGGTGACCACTGAAAAAACTCCGTTACTGGAGAACCGTTAATGTCGTATATTTTAGATGCGCTAAAAAAATCAGATCAGGAACGTAAACAGGGAGATGTCCCGAATTTACAGACGATACATATTCCGGTTAATACTGAACCGAAAGCGCCTCTGGGGTTATACGGCTTTATTGTTTTTTTATTGTTGGCGCTAGCCTTTGTGATTGGTCTGGTGATCGCCAATAAAGCCCCCCCGGGTATTGTGGCGGTGCCGGACTCTTCAGATGAGTCTTTAAACCGCTCAGAAACTCAGCCTGTAAAACAACCGACAAAGCAAATCCTGAACCACTCTGTGCCGGCGTCGGTTCCTGAGCCTGTATCCGGACCTGTGAAAAAGGCGGCCATAGCTAAGCCACTCATTAACCAGAATGCAAAAATAAATGAATCGCACAAGGTGAAAGTAAAACCTGATAAAACAGCAGATGATTTTAATCAGCAGAAAAGGCCGCAAGCTGATCAAACAAATCAGTCAGAACAGATGGTCAGGCAGGAAAATGAAGGGGACAGTAACGAGATAAAGAAAGGTTTGTCGAATTTGAAAGATATCCCCTATTTGCATGAACTGCCCGATTATCTACAACAGTCCGTACCGCAAATGAGTTTTGCAGGGCATGTATATTCATCAGATGGGCAAAATCGATCTGTCATTATTAACGATGTATTTATGTCCGAAGGTGATAGCGTGTTGCCCGGGATAGACGTCATAGAAATAACACCGGCTGGCGTAGTATTTAGCTTACATGATGACTATTTCCGAGTAGATATATTGCAGGACTGGTCGTTTGAATAGCCCACTTTTAAGCGTTTAGATACATACTTTCTTTTTTGTAAAAATAGACTAATCTTAGTTAAGATCTTATTTTATATAAGACGTCCCGTAATATAGCAATAATATTAGGGATAATCTGATTAAGCATGGCTTGCACCGGGTTTGATCGGCACACTCTTAACAAGCTGGAAAGGTGTATGGCAAAAATACTTATCGTTGATGATTCGCAAACGCAGGTTTCATCACTCACTAAGATTCTTACTAAGCATGGTCACCAGGCTATTACAGCGGAAGATGGTGATTCTGCAGTAAAAATAGCACGTGATGAGCTTCCGGATTTAATTTTAATGGATGTGGTGATGCCAGGTTTGAATGGTTTTCAGGCGACGCGGCATATCACCAAGACGGAAGATACACAGCACATACCGGTTATTATTCTGAGTAGTAAAGACCAGGAGACGGATAAAGTATGGGCGGAGCGTCAGGGTGCAAGTGGTTACATTATTAAGCCGGCTAAAGAAAACGAGCTGATGTCTGCAATAAATAAATTCATATAATTTCATAACTTCTCCATCAGGGTAAACCTGATGGTGATCAGTGCCGATGGTTTGTAACTGGGGTGCGGCCATAAAAATTTGATACAATACGCTTATAATTCTTATAAGGTATAAAGCCCAATGAACCGAACTTTTTCAGTCGCCCCTATGCTTGACTGGACAGATAAACACGAACGTTTTTTCCTGCGCCTGATCACGCAACAGGCGCTTTTGTATACTGAGATGATAACCACTGGTGCACTCATTTACGGGGATCGATCCCGGTATTTGGATTTTAATGAAGATGAGCATCCGCTAGCAATACAATTGGGGGGCAGTGATCCGCAAGATTTAGCCAGCTGTGCAAAGATGGCCGAAGATTACGGTTATGATGAAATAAATTTAAATGTTGGCTGCCCCAGTAACCGTGTGCAATCGGGTATGTTTGGCGCCTGTTTAATGGCGAAGCCGGCGCTGGTAGCAGAGTGTGTCGCAGCGATGCAAAATGCAGTTAATATTCCTGTCACAGTAAAACATCGGATTGGCATAGATGAAAATGAAACCGTTGAAGAGTTGTTTGAGTTTGTAGAAGTGGTTGCTGAAGCGGGTTGTAAAACCTTTATTGTGCATGCCCGTAAAGCCTGGTTGAGTGGCTTAAATCCAAAACAGAACCGTGATGTTCCGCCGCTGCGTTATGATGTGGTACACAAGCTTAAGCAGACAATGCCGCTATTAGAAATTATTATTAATGGTGGTATATGTGATCTTGAAACATCAGCTGAGCAGTTGAAATACGTTGATGGCGTAATGATGGGGCGTGAGGCGTATCATAATCCTTATATATTATCGGAAGTTGATCAACGCTTTTACCAGTCCGACAAGCAAGTATTAACACGACTGGAAATTATTGAAGCACTATATCCGTATATCGAAAAACAATTAAAAAAGGGTGTCCGCCTGCATTCAATTAGTCGGCATATTTTAGGTTTGTTTAATGGCATGCCTGGTGCAAAAAAATGGCGAAGATATATCAGTGAAAATGCACCGCCAACGGGTGCGGATATCAATGTTATTAGAAACGCCTTAAAGCTAATTGGTTAAGGCTGTTTTTTAAAAAATAAAATTAAAAGTATTTATGCATGAGCGCTGTGACTCTTTGGCAAACGGATAAATGAATCGTAAAATAGTGCACATTGACATGGATGCTTTTTTTGCTGCAGTTGAGCAGCGAGATAACCCTCAGCTGAAAGGCTTGCCGGTGATTGTTGGCGGGCAACCGGATAGTCGTGGCGTGGTTGCGACCTGTAGTTATGAGGCCCGAAAATTTGGTATTCACTCAGCAATGCCTGCATCGCGTGCATACCAGCTTTGTCCACAGGCTGTTTTTGTGCCCCCCAGGTTTTCGGCTTATAAAGAGGCCTCAGTTGAAATTCATAATATTTTTAAAAAATATACTGAGACCATTGAGCCGTTATCGCTGGATGAAGCTTATCTGGATGTGAGTGATTGTGATAAGTGTAATGGCTCGGCAACGTTAATTGCCCAGCAAATCAGGCAGGATATTTTTGCGACAATTAAACTCACCGCATCGGCGGGGATTTCATACAATAAATTTCTAGCTAAGCTTGCCTCCGATCAAAATAAACCCAATGGCCAGTTTGTAATAAAACCCGGTGAAGCGGACAGGTTTTTAAGTGCATTACCGATTGGGCGATTTTATGGTGTCGGAAAAGTGACTGAGGCCAAGATGCATGCGGCGGGTATTAAAACCGGCGGAGACTTAAAAAATAAAGATATGCGCAGCTTGCAGAAAATATTTGGAAATTCCGCTGAGTATTATTATGAAATTTCCCGCGGTATAGATAATCGTGTTGTTAGTCAGGACAGAATACGCAAATCATTAGGTGCAGAAACAACTTTTCAGCAGGATATTTCAGATATTAATGAGATGCTGAAGCAGTTGATGGAATTATTAGATGATGTGTTAATAAATTTAGCTAAAAAAGAGTTAAAAGCATATACAATTACCATAAAGGTGAAATATGCAAGTTTTAAGCAGGTCACCAGAAGTTTTACGAGTGATACTGTCGTGTCAGATAAAAACCTGGCAAGGGAAATTGTGCCTGTCTTGCTTGCGAGAACCAGTGTAAACAGACACAGTGTTCGACTGCTCGGGGTGTCATTCTCCAATTTGATTAATGTTGACCAATATAGTGAGAGTGGTCAGTTAAAACTATTTTAACTCGGGCACCGCTTAGCCATGTGTGAAACCTGGTTTTAAAAAATGTTAAAAGAGGAATAATTATGTTCGAAAATTTATCAGCGGATAGTTTGCAAAAGTTAATTGAAACTTATGTTGTTCCCTGGGGAATTAGTGGAGCGCAGGCCATTATCGTATTTGTTATCGGTAAGTGGTTAGTGTCTAAATTGAGCATGTTAGTTGGAAAGGCGCTGCATCGTTCAAAAATGGACGCAATGCTGATAAATTTTGTGCAGTCTTTACTGAGCTGGGCCCTGTTGCTGGTTGTCATTATTGCATCTCTCAGCCAACTGGGCATAGATACTACATCACTCATTGCCCTGTTAGGTGCCGCCGGTTTGGCGATTGGTCTTGCGCTGAAAGACTCTTTGAGTAATTTTGCAGCGGGAGTCATGTTGCTGGTATTCAGGCCATTTCAAATCGGCGATTTTGTAAGTGTGGCGGGTGTCAGTGGTAGCGTCGAAAAAATTCATGTATTTACCACAACGATTCTTACCCCGGATAATAAAGAAAATATTGTTCCAAATTCTGCGGTATATGGAGGTGTAATTACTAACTTTTCGGCAAGAGAAACACGCCGTGTTGATATGACATTTGGTATTGGTTATGACGATGATATTAAAAAAGCCAAAGAGATATTAACCTACCTGATAGTGACGCATGATAAAACCAGATCTGAACCCGAACCCTTAGTTGCGGTAAGTGAACTGGCGGACAGTAGTGTCAATTTTACGGTTCGTGCCTGGAGTAAAACCGAAGATTACTGGTCAGTTTATTTTGATTTGCAGGAGCAGGTAAAGCTTGCTTTTGATGAGGCTGGAATCAGTATTCCTTATCCGCAGATGGATATTCATACGGATAAGTAGTTAAAGTATTTTTTAAAAATATCAAAATTTTATAGAGGATTAAAATGTTAAAAATTAAAGTATATTCATTAGCTTTACTTGGCGGTTTAATGATTGCATCAACGGCTAATGCCGGTGACTGGAACGGCGAGGGCGGATTAGGTTTTACATCGACTTCGGGCAATACAGATTCAAGCACATTAAGTGCCAGATTAAGTTTGGGTAAAGAGCATGGAAACTGGGTACACAATACAAGGCTGGATTTATTGAAGTCTTCAAGTAGTGGCGTGGACAGTGCAGACAGAATCGTGTTTATTCAAAAGTCGCAATACAATTTTGCGGAAAAAACCTTTACATTTGGTCGCTTACGTCATGAGGAAGATAAGTTCAGTGGTTTTAATCATCAGACGATTGTTTCGATTGGTGTTGGTCATGTTTTTATTAACGGTGTAAAACATAATCTTGAGGCATCAGCTGGTGCGGGTTATAAAGACCTTGAAACTAATCTTGGGGAGGATAATCAGGAGGCTGTGTTTGATGGCGAGTTTAAATATGCCTATAAAATTAGTGAGACTTCTGAGTTTAATCAGAACTTTCTGGTTGAATCCGGAAGCTCAAACACCTATGGTAAATCAGAAACTTTTTTAAAGCTGGTAATCGTAGGAAACCTGGGGGCAAAGTTAGGCTATGAAGTAACGCACAATACAGATGTTCCGGTGGGTACCGAAAATACCGATACTATTACGACTGTTACGCTCGTGTATTCTTTTTAGAGAAAGATTTGTGGTTGCAGTATCGGAACCCGTTGTGTTTAGCGTTCCGTCATTGCTATTAACCCTGTCTATAAAAAGTTAATCCACCAGCTAATATTAAAGTTTACATCGGGTGATGCGCCGTTTTTAATATCTTCTGCAACGGCAAAATCCAGTTTGTGTTTATTGTTTATGATGTAGCTACCGCCAAAGGTGATCTGTATCACGGGTCCCAAAAATTCCAGATTCGAATCGTAAAAAGCCGAGTGCATATCCAGTTGAGCTTTTAGCTCGATGCTATGCCAGGGTTGAAATTTAATGCCCGCATTACCAAAAGCGGCAACATTATTTTGACTGTTTTTAAAAAGATCACTGTCACCCATGTAGAGCAGGCCGCCCTGGCCGTATAGCCATCGGGTATTGTTCAGGTGATAGTTTATGGCAGCCCAGGCTGCAATGTCAGCAGCGCCACTGCCGGTGAGTTTATCTGCATCCCCGGTGGGCAGTTTCAAACTGAGCCAGTAACTAATGGCGCTTTGCTCAGATTGCTGTGCCTGCCATGCCAGCTGGATGGAAATATCCCCGAGGGCACTCTGCTGGTTATTTATATCGACCAGGGTTTCATTGTTCTGGTTTAAATTAATATGAACCTGATCCTGTGGAAAATCCGGGCGTATATCTTCGGGTAAGCCCAGCGCCTGATGATACGCGTCTATTGCAGAATCGAAAATTCCCGTACTGTGCACAATATAGGGTAGCTGCACCCTGAGCATCCAGTTTTCCCTGAAGCCGTAATCGTATAAAAAATTCACGTTCCAGGTTTCTACGTCTATAAAAAGGTCTTCATTGGCATTTGCCTGCAGGTTGATTGTATTGCTGATATTAAGTGAGCTGATCCAGCGTGATTGTCTATTGTCTAAAAGTTTCGCGGAACTGGCTAAGGGCAGGCCATAAATGAGTGAAAACGGGCTCTCATCACGGCTTAAAAAAGGTGAGGGTTGTTCGGCAAAGCTGTTACCTGCGAATAGAACTAAAAAAATAACGGAATAAAGTTTCAGGGGGCGGGTAAAAAAAGTTAATAAAATAAGTTCGGACATATTCATGTTTAGCATGTTTACATGATGAGAAAGTATAGTGGATATTTTTAAGGTAAAAAAAAACCCACCGATTTCACAATCGGCAGGTTCTTAATTAGCAAAGCTAAGCAGGTCTATTAAAGGCCTTCGTAGTATGCCGCAAGGTTATCCATATCTGCATCAGATAATGGCTTAGACATTGCATTCATTGTAGGGTCTTTACGAGCGCCTGATTTGAATGCTTTCAGCTGCTTAACAATATAAGCCGCTTTCTGGCCTTTCAGATTTGGGTAAGTTGGTACCTTGCTGATACCGTCGCCACCGTGGCATGCGCCACAGCTAGCTGCTTTCGCTTTGCCTTTAGCCGCATCGCCAGCAGCCATAGCTGAAGAAGCTGATACAGCCAGTACAGAAGCAGCAATAAGTGTTAATACTTGCTTTTTCATTGTTTATCTCCTGGTCGTGATTTTTACACGATTATTAATTTGCATCGGAATTCTCGCAGAGCAAGGGCTTAATGTAAATCAAGATTTTCTTATATTGCACATGGCAGAGTTTATGTGTAATAAAAAATCGAGTTAAAACAGTAGTATAGCAGACTCTGTCAGCTGTATATTGGTAAATTCAATATACTTATATACTCCACAAAATCATTGTAATACGCACCAAATATGAGGTTTTTAAGGGGATTGGGCTTTGATTAAAATTAGCAATTTGATGAATTTTGCATGAATAGGGCGGATAGGGCTGAAAATCATGTCAGTATCGGGTAAAGTGTGCGGCTTATTGAAATTTAGCTTTTATTATTTGATTGACGGGATTGATGAGGAAACCAACATGGCCGATTTTAAAATTGCACCTTCTATTCTTTCTGCTGACTTTGCACGCTTAGGCGAGGAAGTTGACAATGTACTTAAATCCGGCGCAGATATCGTGCACTTTGATGTCATGGACAATCATTATGTGCCGAATCTGACGATTGGCCCACTGGTTTGTGATGCGCTACGTAAGCACGGCGTTACCGCAGAAATAGATGTTCACTTGATGGTGAAGCCGGTTGATCGCATCATTCCTGATTTTGCTGAGGCCGGTGCCAGTTACATTACCTTCCACCCGGAAGGTACTGAGCACATTGACCGTTCATTACAGATGATCCGTGAGCTGGGTTGTAAGTCTGGCCTGGTTTTTAATCCGGCAACCCCACTGGATTGCCTGAAATATGTGATGGATAAAGTCGACATGATTCTACTGATGTCAGTTAACCCGGGTTTTGGTGGTCAGTCGTTTATCCCCGCAACCCTGGACAAGTTACGTGAAGCCCGCAAGCTGATTGATGATTCTGGTTATGATATTCGCCTGGAAATTGATGGTGGCGTTAAAGTCGATAATATTCGTGAAATTGCTGCTGCCGGTGCGGATACCTTCGTTGCGGGTTCTGCCATCTTTGGTGCTAAGAGTGATACGGATGCTAATGTGTATGACACGGTTGTTGGCAAAATGCGTGACGAGTTAGCCAAGGCCTAACTTAGAGGAAAAGCGGCGAGGCCATTGGCCTCGCCGTACCCCCATGAGATTGAAGGTATGATTAAAAAACCAGAAATGGTCCTGATTGATGTGGATGGCACATTGGTCGACAGTGTTCCCGATTTAGCTTACTGTGTTGATGAAATGCTCAAGGCACTGGATATGCCAGTGCGTGGTGAAGAGCGAGTACGCCACTGGGTTGGTAATGGTGTTGAGCGGTTAGTGCGTCGTGCTTTAATTAATGCCCTGGACGGTGAACCCGATGAGGCGTTATTTGAAAAAGCCATGCCGATTTTTAACGAGCTGTATGCGGTGAACACTTCGGTGCGTAGCTGTTTGTATCCCGGCGTAAAAGAAGCCCTGGCGTTTCTCAAAAGTACAGATGTAAAAATTGGTTGTGTTACCAATAAAGCGGCGCAATTCACATTGCCAATTATTAAAGATCTCGGTATTGCAGATTATTTTGAAATTGTCGTCTGCGGTGATACATTGGCAAAGAAAAAGCCGGATCCGCTGCCGCTGTTACACTCGGCTGAACAATTAGGTGTTAAACCCGATGAGTCTTTAATGTTGGGCGATTCCATGTCGGATGTGAAAGCGGCACGTGCCGCAGGCTTTGATATAATCTGCATGTCTTACGGTTACAATCATGGCGAAGATGTACGTGATTCCAACCCGGATGCAGTGGTAGATTCAATGGAAGAAGTTAAGAGCATCATTGACTGGGGTTAAATCACCAGAGGCTAAATCTCCCCCGGCCCCCTCTTTTGCTTAGAGGGGAGAAAAGCCCCCTCCTTAGAAATAAGGGTGAAAAAGGGGGATTGAGGGGATTTAAAAATCTTTCAGACCCTTAGTTATTTAAGGGCAGAGAAAAAACATGAAAATTTTCAGACTGACAAATTTACGTTTAATTACCAGCTGGCGATGGTAAGTCTCGCCTGCATTAAATAAAAACTATCTGGTAATAAACTGTCTGGAAAACAACATGACACCTGAAGATTTCGAAAAACTTAAAACTCACAATCACACCCACATTCCGCTAGTGCGGGAAGTGCTTGCTGATCTGGATACACCTTTAAGCGCTTACCTAAAATTGGCGAATGCTCCCTACTCGTATTTATTTGAGTCAGTTCACGGCGGTGAAAAGTGGGGGCGCTACTCTATTATTGGCCTGCCCTGTGCGACTCGGATTAAAATATTCGGCAAGAAAATCATTATTGAACACGATTGTGAAAATTCTGAAATGCTTGAGGTTGATGACCCTTTGGCCTGGATTGAAAATTACCAGCAATCATTTAATGTTGCAGAAATTGATGGATTACCCAAGTTTACCGGTGGTCTGGTGGGGTATTTTGGGTACGAAACGATTCGATATATCGAACCGAAATTGGCCGGTATAGAAAAAACAGATGCAGTGCAAACACCGGATATTTTATTAATGTTGTCCGAAGAAGTCGTGGTGTTTGATAACCTAAGTGGTAAGTTGTATTTTATCGTGCTGGTTGACCCGGCGCAGAATGATGCCTATGAAAGTGGCCAGAAAAGGTTACACGCACTAGAAAAAAAACTGCACCAGACGACTCCCACTTATCAACCATCGGCAAAGAGCGTAAAGGTCAACGAAGAAGATTTTGTCTCCGGGTTTACTGAAGAGGGTTATAAAAAAGCCGTCACTAAAGCCAAGCAATATATTGTCGATGGTGATGTTATGCAGGTGGTGCTGTCACAGCGTATGAGCATTCCTTATAGTGCTGAGCCGCTTGATTTATATCGCTCGCTGCGCAGCCTGAACCCATCACCGTATATGTATTTTTTAAATTTAGATGATCATTATGTTGTGGGATCGTCACCCGAAATACTGGTACGCCTGGAAGATGATGAAGTCACCGTCAGGCCCATTGCCGGAACGCGCCCCAGAGGTGCAAGTGAAGCGGAAGATACTGCGCTGGAGAAGGATTTGCTAGCCGATCCAAAGGAGCTGGCTGAGCATTTAATGCTTATTGATTTAGGGCGAAATGATGCGGGCAGGGTGAGTGAAATCGGCAGCGTGAAACTCACTGATAAAATGATCGTTGAGCGTTATTCGCATGTGATGCACATAGTTTCAAATGTCACCGGAAAACTAAAAGACAAACTGACAGCAATGGATGTGCTGCGTGCAACTTTTCCGGCTGGCACGGTTAGTGGCGCACCAAAAATACGTGCCATGGAAATTATTGATGAACTTGAACCGGTCAAACGCGGCGTATATTCAGGGGCGGTGGGTTATCTTTCGTGGAATGGAAATATGGATACGGCGATTGCGATACGAACGGCGGTCATCAAAGATAAAACGCTCTATATTCAGGCCGGTGCCGGTATTGTTTATGATTCAATTCCACAAAATGAATGGGATGAAACGATGAATAAGGGGCGTGCAGTTTTTCGGGCGGTAGCGATGGCCGAAGCCGGCCTTGATGGTTCACACAGGTAATCGATATGATGTTAATGATAGATAATTACGATTCGTTTACCTATAACCTGGTGCAGTATTTGGGTGAGTTGGGTGCGGATGTTCATGTGCACAGAAATGATCTGATTAGTGTGCAGGACATCGAAAAATTAAATCCGCAACGCATTATGATTTCACCGGGACCCTGTACCCCGAATGAAGCCGGTGTATCAATGCAGGTCATTGAAGCGTTTGCGGGAAAGCTGCCTATCCTCGGCGTGTGTTTGGGTCATCAAAGTATCGGTCAGGTTTTTGGTGGAAAAATTATTCATGCGAAAGAAATCATGCACGGTAAAACATCCCTGATTCATCATAATAATAGCGGTGTTTTTAGCGGGCTTAAAAACCCATATATTGCGACACGTTATCACTCGCTCGTGATCGAAAAAGAAAGCCTGCCGGATTGCCTGGAAATTACCGCATGGACTGAAAATGCAGATGGTAGTATGGATGAAATAATGGGCGTTAGGCATAAAGTTTTCGATATTGAAGGGGTGCAATTTCACCCCGAGTCTATTTTGACTGAGCATGGTCACGACTTATTGAAACATTTTTTAGAACGTTAAATAGGTTGCGCCACGGCGTAAATAGAGGCTGCTGAAAAAATACTGCTGTAGCCAATAAATAATATTTTCTGTGATCACTCTGAACTCTGTGGTGAAAAAAGGTATATGACTATGGATATGCAATCCGCAATAAAAACAGTAACCGAAAAACACAACCTGAGCCGTGAAGATATGGCCCAGGTTATGACTTTAATCATGACAGGGCAAGCCTCAGATGCACAGATAGGTGGATTTTTAATTGGTCTGCGCATGAAGGGTGAAACAGTTGATGAAGTCAGTGGTGCGGCTTCGGTAATGCGTGAGCTTTCAACTAAGGTCACTGCACCGCAGGAGTATTTAGTCGATACCTGCGGAACCGGCGGCGATGCTTCGGGCAGTTTTAATATTTCCACCGCATCGGTTTTTGTGACGGCTGCGGCTGGTGCACATGTGGCGAAGCATGGTAACCGTTCGGTTTCCAGTAAATCAGGTAGTGCCGATGTGCTTGAAACCGCCGGTGTTAATTTAGATTTAACAGCCGAACAGGTTGCCGAGTGTATAAAAAATGTCGGTGCCGGATTTCTATTCGCTGTAAAACACCACGGTGCTATGAAACACGCTATTGGCCCACGAAAAGAAATGGCGGTACGGACTATTTTTAATGTGCTCGGCCCGTTAACCAATCCTGCATCTGCGCCTAACCAGGTGATTGGTGTTTTCAGTAAAGACTGGGTAGAGCCAATAGCGCAGGTTTTAAAGCAGCTGGGCAGTCGCCACGTGATGGTTGTGCATGCGGATGATGGTATGGATGAAATCAGTATTGGTAGTGCCACATCCGTAGCTGAGTTAAAAGAGGGCGAAATAACAAGCTATACAATTCAGCCAGAAGATTTTTCAATGCAGAGGGCTAGCCTGGATACCATAAAGGCCAAAGATTCAGCGCACAGTCTGCAAATAATTAAATCGGTACTCAATAATGAAGATGGCCCGGCAAAAGATATTGTTTGCCTGAATGCGGGCGCAGCGATTTATGTTGCAGGTCTGACAGCGTCACTGGCTGATGGGGTTGAAAAAGCGAAATCGGTTATTGCCGATGAAAAAGCCCGAGCGGTATTTGAGAAGTTGGTTGCGTACAGTAATAATTTTTAGCATAGAGCGAAGAGCTGCCTGCTTCATTCATCGTCAGCTGAGGCTGGCGGTGAGAAAGAATAAACTTAAATAGTGATTGATATGAGTAAAACCCCGGATATATTAAAAAAAATTCTTGATCGTAAGGTGGAAGAAATCATTGACGCTACGGCCAACGAATCACTGATTGATTTAAGCAGGCGAGCAGAATCCGCTTTACCTGTACGAGGCTTTATTTCGTCAATAGAGAATAAGATAGCGGCAAAGCAGGCGGCGGTTATTGCGGAGATAAAAAAAGCTTCACCCAGCAAGGGTGTGATGCGTGAAAATTTTGTACCGGCACAAATTGCAAAAAGTTATGAACAGGGAGGAGCAGCCTGCCTGTCTATTTTAACGGATCGTGATTTTTTTCAGGGTGCACCGGAATTTTTAATGCAGGCCCGCGAAGCCTGCAATCTTCCCGTAATACGTAAAGATTTTATTATCGATCCCTACCAGGTTTACGAAGCCCGGGCGATGAATGCTGACTGCATCCTGTTGATTGTATCAGCGCTGGGAGACGCTATGTTAAATGAGCTGCTTGGTCTGGCGCATCATTTGCAGATGGATGTGTTAATGGAAGTACATGACCGTGAAGAGATGCAACGCGCAATTGAAAGTGGGGCAAAACTCATCGGGGTTAACAACCGTAACTTGCGTACGTTTGATGTCAGCCTGCAAAACACATTAGATATGCTGGATATGCTACCGGATGATCGAATACTGGTCACCGAGAGTGGTATACATGCACCACAGGATGTTAAGTTAATGCGTGATAATAATGTAAATTGTTTTCTGGTGGGCGAGGCATTTATGCGAGCAGATGAGCCGGGAGAGAAACTGGCTGAGTTGTTTGCTTAAAACTCAAAAGCAGGGGCGTAATATTTAACGCGAGTAGATGCAAATTTTGCAAATAAACGCGATAAATTTATCAGAAGATTAAATTTCGTCCAGTGGGTTTAATGCTTTTTGTTTGGCAATGTGCTCTTTGTCATGAACAATAATGGTTTTTCCATGCGCTGAAATTAGTCTGTCCTCTTCCAGCTCTTTTAAAACCCGTCCTGCCATTTCACGGGAGCAGCCAACGATTTTTGCAATATCCTGACGAGTAATTTTAATTTGCATGCCGTCGGGGTGGGTCATGGCATCAGGTTGTTCGCTCAGTTCTAATAATGTACGGGCAATGCGTCCTGAAACATCGAGAAAAATTAAATCGCGCACTTTTTGACTGGTGCGAATTAAGCGGTCAAAAATTTGCCCGGATAATAAAAAAAGGATTTCCGGATCTTCTTTCACCAGCTTTCTGAACTGGCCGTATGAAATTTCGGCAATTTCGCAGGGAGTTTTTGCAAGGATTTTTGCGCTGCGGTCTAAATCTTCTTTAAACAGTCCAGCTTCGCCAAAAAAATCACCAGCATTTAAATAGGCCAGGATAATTTCTGCACCATCATCGTTTTCTGCGAGTACGCTAACAGAGCCCTTAATGATATAGTAGAGGCTATGGGGTTTATCGCCTTCGTGGATAATGTTCTTTTTTGCCGGGTATGTTTTACGGTGGCAATGATTCAGGAGTAAATCCAGCGAAGGGTTTGAGTTGTCGACTTTAGGTAGCAGGCTCATAGTTTCCGTTTCATTTTAAATGGAGCTGTTGAATTATAGACGATTTTAACAGCAGCCCGTATAAAATTTCTGTTTATTAGCTCAAAATATAAATGATTGGGCGTTTTTTTTAGGTGAAAAGTATGAAAGCCCGTGTTAAATGGTTAGATAATATGTCTTTTGTGGGTGAAACCGGCAGTGGTCACTCGGTTGTTATGGATGGTGCGCCGGAATCTGGGGGCAGAAATCTAGCCGCTCGGCCTATGGAAATGGTATTAATTGGCATGGGGGGCTGCACAGCGTTTGATGTGGTGATGATTTTGAAGAAATCACGCCAGCCAATAAATGATTGTATTGTGGAGTTAACGGCGGAGCGCTCGGAGGAAATTCCTAAGGTTTTTACAAAAATTCATGCTCATTATATAGTCAAAGGCAAGGGGCTAAGCGAAAAACAGGTCGAAAAGGCGGTTAATTTAACGGCGGAAAAGTATTGCTCGGTGTCTATCATGCTGGCAGCAATGGCTCAGGTGACCCACGATTTTGAAATAATTGATGAATGAAGTTGTCGAATTTATTCGCAATTAGTACTAAAGATAGTCATTCAAGTTTAATTTTTAAAAAGAAAAAAATAAATGTCAGAAAATGTATCAGTAAAGAGTTCAGCCTGTAATGAATTTGACAGGTTACAGGCGCAGTACTATCACGCCTGGTTTCGGTTTCATCCTGAAGTGGCAGTACATGCTGGGGTGAATGGGTATGAGGAAATGTTAACACCCTTTAGTGATGAAGATATAGGTGCGCTTATATCATTAAATCAGAAAATTATATTTTCTCTCGATGAAATTACAGTGAGCGAGTTAAGTCACAACCAGAAACTGGACTTCAGTATTTTATATAATGCGGCCAGTATCGAGTTACATGAGTTGATTGAGCGTGATTGGCGCTTTTTAATGCCGCAAAAATATTTGCCACTGGAAGCGATTCATCAGCTGATTAATCGTCCGGTAGAAAATTTACATCAGGCTTTAAAGCATCGCTTACAAAGTGTGCCTGAGTATTTGCGTTCAGCAAAAAATTATTTATTACAACAGCCGGAAAAAATTCCCACCAACTGGGTTACGGATGCCATTTCAGGCGCACAGACCGGTGCGGTTTATTTTCGTGAACTGGTCAGTAACCCGGTGGTGGTGCATAAGTTTAAAAATCCACAGCGCCTGCAACCTGTTTTTAATGATGCGGCACATGCCATGGAGGATTTTGAAAAGTTTTTGCGCAATGATATTTTGCCCGTTGCGAGGGGGGGGTTTGCCTGTGGTGAATCACACTTCGAAACCCTGTTGAATAATGCTCACTGCTTAGATATGGATGCAGATCAGCTGTACCAGTTTGGTGAAAATTTATTTAACAAAACGCGTCGGGAATTAGAGGATTTATGTAAAACATTACCGGGTTCGGATGATGTTCAGGAGCAGCTGGCAATCATCCGTCATCAACATCCACAGGCTGAAGATGATCAGCTAATGAACGCATATCGAAGCCGAATGAAAGCGGCTTACGATTTTGTGCTTGAACAGGGGCTGGTGAGTATGCCGGAAGCCCAATCGTTAAAGGTGGTTGAAACACCGGTTTTTCAGCGTCATGAAATCCCCTTTGCGGCATATGATGAGCCCTCTTATAAGGACCCTGAACAAAAAGGCTATTACTATGTTACACCGGTTAAATCTGAGGGGCATTTGCTGGAACATAACTGGACATCAATTGATTTAACCTGTGTTCATGAAGCCTTTCCCGGGCACCATTTACAATTTGTGACGGCCAATAAAAACCCCAATAATAAATTGCCTCGCCTGTTAAATTCATCCGCAACCTTTTATGAAGGTTGGGCGCTTTACTGTGAAGAGTTGATGCAGGAGCAGGGTTTTTTAAATAAACCGGAGCATCAGTTTATAATGTTGCGTGACCGCTTATGGCGCGCCTTGCGTGTAATGTTGGATGTGGAATTACACACCCGTAATCTAGGCATCGATGAGGCTGCCCAGCGGATGTGCGATGCGCTAGGATTTTCAATTGACCAGGCTAAAGCCGATTTAAGCTGGTACACCCAGTGGCCCACGGTACCGATGGGGTACGCGACCGGCTGGGCGTTAATCAAAGCGCTGCGAGATGAGGAATCGAAGAAAGCCGATTTTAATCTGAAGAGCTTTCACGATCGATTATTGTCGGTAGGTTCTTGTGCACTTGCGCTGGTGATTAAGTTTGAGTTTGGTGAGCAGGCCTGGGTTAAGGCTAGAAATAAGGTGTTTGGTTTAAAAGAAAATTAATCATTATGTTAAAAAAAATTCAGGCATTTTTCGAAAAAAACTTTATTATGGACGGCTCTCCAGCCGTTCCCGTTGAGCAGCAATTAAATATGGCGGCGGCAGCACTTATGATAGAAATGATGTTGCAGGATGATCAGATAGATGACTCTGAAATCGCGACGGTAAAAAATATGCTGACACAGCAATTTAATTTATCCGAAACTGAGGCGCAAGACCTGTATGAACTGGCGGAAGCAGAAAAACATCAGGCTACAGACTATCACCAGTTCACAAGTTTAATTGCTGAGCATTATAGCCAACCACAAAAAATCCAGTTAATCGAATCGCTCTGGCGTGTTGCGTTTGCTGATAATGTGCTGGATAAATATGAAGAGCACATGGTGCGCAAAATTAGTGACCTGATTTATGTGCCCCATAAAGATTTTATTAAGGCCAGGCACCGGGTGGAGATCGAATAGTGATTCGCATAATTTGAGTTTGCTTTGTACATTTTTTATTAAAGGCATAAAAAAACCTCCCACTGAATAAATCAGAGGGAGGCTTATCTCACACGGGGGAGTGATGTAGCGGTTTTCTATTAACGAAGAATTGACTGCTTGGTATCACGATTCGCGTTCCAGGCTTCATGCACCTGATCAATCGCATTTTTAATGTGAGTTTCAGTGATCTGAATAGCGTCGCCGTAGTCATTCACAATCATGCCGCCTTTGAAGCCGGTTTGTGTGATGCCATATGCATACTTGCCGCAATCGGCATTTTTAGTTGAGTTAGACATAGTTTTTCCTTAAAAGTAATAAATTCTGCATTTCTAACGGCCCTGTTTTTATTGTTTTTTTTAGCGGGCGGTTACAGATATAGAATTAATTGAGGCAGGTATGAATTTGATCTGGCTCAATTAGGGCGCGATTATATAGTATTTTAATGGCGCAATTAAACCCCTAAGCAGGGTTATTTGTGAATTAATTTTACTTATTTTTAAAAACTGTGACTGGATCGAGTTGATGGTTTGCTAAGCTATTGATTTTATGAATATAATGCGTTTTTATGAAAGCTGGGTAAGATGCGCTAAATGATAGATAAATTTAAGATTCAGTCCCGAAAAGTGCATTTTAGCGGTTTTAACGGAGGCCAGCTTGCTGCAAGTCTGGACTTCCCGCGGGAAGTGGCGCCTGCACAATATGCCATTATCAGTCATTGTTTTACCTGCACAAAGCAAACCCTCACTACCGCGCGTCTTGGTCGGGGCCTCGCACAGGCGGGCTATGGGGTACTGAGGTTTGACTTTACGGGCCTGGGTGACAGTGAAGGCGTATTTGCCGATACCCATTTTCGTAGCATGATAAAGGATATAGAATGCGCCGCCGACTGGTTGGCAACGCATTATCAACCCGCCAACATACTGATCGGGCATAGCATGGGGGGCACAGCCAGTTTGGCTGCCGCCTGTGATGGCGGGGCATCGCTGGCACAGGTAGAAAAGGTGATCACCCTTGCATCCCCGGCAATACCTGGGCACGTGCTACATCATTTTGGACCTGCGATGGCAAAGTTGCAGCACGGTGAAACCGCTGAAATTAAGGTGGCTGGTCAGGCGTATGTGGTGAAGCCGGCGTTTGTTGAGGATGTGAATTCCTATGATATGGTTGCGCAAATGCGGGATTGCCATATTCCTGTGATGGCGGTTCGGGCAGGTGATGATGAGTTAATCGGCCCCCAGGATGCGCAGCAACTGCTGGGTTATGGCAATACTGCAAGCCGACTTTGTCAGATAGATGGAGCCGACCACCTGTTCAGCAATCGAAATCATGCAGAGCAGCTGTTGGCAGAGATATTAAACTGGATAAAAAACACGAGAAAATAAATCCTATGATCATTGTAAAAACTTTTTTTGACACACAGACATCAACCCTGACCCATCTGGTTTACGACTCGGAGAGTCTGGATGCCGTTGTTTTTGATCCGGTGCTGGATCTGGATGAGGTTAACTGGAATACCCATAATGATAGCTTGAATGTGCTCGATGATTTTATTCGCGCGCATCAGTTGAAGCTGCATTATGTTTTAGATACCCATATTCACGCGGATCATTTAAGTGGCATGCAGTATCTAAAACAGAAATACAAGGTGCCCCTGGTTATAAATTCAGCCATTACTGTGGTGCAGGAAACTTTCAAAGGTGTCTTCAATTTGCCTGAGAGTTTTGATATTAGTGGCCAGGATTTTGATGTGCTGGTTAAAGATGGCGATCAACTACAGGCCGGTTCAATGCGGATAGATGTTTTGCACACGCCGGGACATACACCCGCTTGTACCAGTTATAAAATTTCTGATCACGTATTTACCGGTGACGCATTGTTTACACCCGATATCGGCACGGGACGTTGTGACTTTCCAAAAGGCAGTGCGCGAGATCTGTATCATTCTGTTACCCAGAAACTCTACTCACTGGCGGATGAAACTAAAGTGTATCCCGCCCATGATTATCCACAGGGTAGAGAGCTCCAAACTTTCACGACAATCGGCGAGAGTAAAAAATCGAATGTTGATTTACCGGAAAATCGCAGTGAATCGGAATACGTTGAATTCATGGAAAAGCGAGATGCGAGCCTGTCATTACCCAAGCTTATTTATCCGAGTGTGCAAATTAATTTGAGTGCAGGACAGTTTCCGCAGAAAGAGTCTAATGGGACACACTATTTAAAGATTCCGATTTCCGAAAAAAATTGAATTATAACTGTGGGAAATTGATGGGTGGCACGCTCGAGCTTTAGCTCGTGCCGAAGTGTTAATACGCTTTGTGGTTACTGTTAGCCAGCCATTCATCGAAACTTTTTGTCGACTGATCATGTTCCTGGTGTTCAACAATCAGCGTGCGTGCCTCATAAGGTTTGGCCAGCTCCTCAACAATAAACTGATCATCAAATCCGGCGCGGGCTGCATCCGCCGCCGTTGCAGCATAAACCAGTTTTGGAATACGTGCCCAGTAAATGGCGGACATACACATGGGGCAGGGTTCGCAACTGGAATAAAGAGTGCAGTCGTTAAGCTGAAAATCGTTAATGTTTTTGCAGGCATCGCGAATCGCCATAATTTCAGCATGCGCTGAAGGGTCACAGTTATCGGTAACCTGATTATGTCCAGAGCCGATAACCTTGCCGTCTTTGACAATCACCGCACCAAAAGGTCCACCGCTTTTTTTTGCAGAACGAATGGCAAGATTGATGGCCTGTTGTAGAAAGTCCATTGGCGTTAATGCTGAGTACTTGAGCCGCTAGCGGTGGTGCTGGATGTAAATAAATTTTCCACATCAACGCTATCGTAATTATATTGAGCATTGCAAAATTCACAATCCACGTGAATGTTTCCCTGTTCGGCAATAATCTCCCGCGCTTCATTTACACCTAAAGATAGAATGATTTTATCGATGCGGTTACTCGAGCAGCTGCAACGAAAACTCAGGGGGGTGGGATCAAACAGGCGAATATCATCCTCGTGAAATAATCGATGCAGAATTTCTCTGGTGGATAAATTTAATAATTCTTCATGGCTAATGGTGTTGCCCAGGGCTTCAGCATGCTGCCAGTCGTTATGGTTTTCACCGAGATTACTTTTTTTGTCTTTTTCTGATTCGGGTAGTTCCTGTAATAAAAACCCGGTGCAGGTATTTTCACTGGCGGCCAGCCATAAACGAGTATTTAACTGTTCCGACTGTTTAAAATATTTTTCAATTGCATCCTGAATGTGTTCACCTTCTAAGGCAATAATGCCCTGATAAGGTTCACCGCTGGGAGGTTCTATGGTGATGACCATTTGTCCGTGACCGAATATTTTTTGCAAATCATGTCCCGGGACTTCCTCGCGCCAGCGCGCAAGCCCACGTAAGGTGCCTTCGGAAGTGGCTTGTACAACTAGTAAATGTAACGGCCCATCACCGCGAATCTGCAAAATTAATGAGCCTTCATATTTAATTGTGGCGGATAGTAATGCACAGGCCGCAAAAGCTTCGCCCAGAATCTGCTGTACATTTTTCGGATAATCATAACGTTCAAGCACGGCTTTCCAGCTGGCGGACAAATGCACCAGCTCGCCGCGTACGCGGGTGTTTTCTATAATGAATCGATGGAGCTGGTCGTTGTCTGGCATTGTGTTTGAGTGTCTGCTTAAAAGATTTACCGCAAATGAACGCTAATGGACACAAATAAAAGTAAAAACTTTTTGTTATGCTGTGCGCCGCAGGCGCACAAATAAAACATTTGCGTTATTAGCGTTCATTTGCGGTAATCTTTTGTCTTTAATCTTTTAACTATCAAGTTTCTGTTTAAGTATTTTGTTAACCTGCGCCGGGTTGGCTTTACCCTGCGAGGCTTTCATAACCTGACCGACAAAGTAACCGAAAAGTTTATCTTTGCCCGCGCGATATTGTTCAGTCTGGTTTGGGCTGTTGGCAATGACTTCGTTAATCATCGCCTCAATGGCGGAGTCGTCGGTAATTTGTTTTAAACCTTTTTTCTCGATTACGGTATCCGCATCGCCATCGCCATCCCACATGCCGTTAAAGACATCTTTAGCAATTTTTCCGGAGATGGTATTGTCTTCGATGCGTTTTAACATGCCGGCTAAAAGCGTAGCTGAAACCGGGCATTCGGCGATGCTGAGATCTTCTTTATTTAAACGTGCCGAGACATCACCGATCATCCAGTTGGCCGCTAATTTTGCGTCAACTGATTCGCCAATAACGGTTTCAAAAAAATCCGCCAGATCCCGGGAAGCGGTTAAAATGCCCGCATCATATTCACTTAAACTTAACTCACTAACAAAGCGCGCGGCTTTTTCTGCGGGAAGTTCGGGTAAGGTTTTTCTCACTGATTCAAGATAGGCGTCATCCAGCACCACCGGTAATAAGTCCGGATCGGGGAAGTAGCGGTAATCATTGGCCTCTTCTTTTGAGCGCATGGAACGGGTTTCGTGTTTGTCTGCATCATACAGGCGGGTTTCCTGCACTACTTCTCCGCCATCTTCAATGACGTCGATCTGGCGCTCAACCTCTAAATTAATAGCGCGCTCAACAAAGCGAAAGGAGTTAATGTTTTTTAATTCCGCACGGGTGCCGAATTCTTTCTGGCCTTTAGGGCGAACAGACACGTTGGCATCACAACGAAAGGAACCCTCCGCCATATTGCCGTCACAAATTTCCAGGTATTGCACCAGTGAATGTATTTTTCGCATGTAAGCAACGGCTTCTTTTGCGCTGCGCATATCTGGCTCGGAAACGATTTCTAATAGTGGCGTGCCCGCCCGGTTTAAATCAATGCCGGTCATGCCATGATAATCTTCGTGCAGCGATTTACCCGCATCTTCTTCTAAATGTGCACGGGTAATGCCGATGGTTTTTTTACTGCCATCTTCCAGTTCAATATCGATACTACCTTTGCCGACAATGGGTAGCTCCATTTGAGATATTTGATATCCCTTGGGTAGGTCAGGATAAAAATAATTTTTGCGTGCAAACACAGAGTGCTTACAAACTTCAGAGTTAGTGGCCAGGCCAAACTTGCTTGCCATGCGAATCGCTTCCGCATTCACGACGGGTAAAACGCCAGGCAAGCCTAAATCGACTGCGCAGGCCTGGGTGTTTGGTTCAGCGCCGAAAGCGGTTGATGCGGATGAAAATATTTTACTTTTAGTGCGCAGTTGTGCGTGTATTTCTAAACCGATTACGGTTTCCCATTCCATCTTAGAATGCCTCTTTAAATTTTATGTCGAGCCAAATTAATGTATTAAACAGACCCAATAAATTAATGCGGTCATCCCCGGTTGCCTGTATCGAGAATTTAGTGTCTTAAGTTTGATAAAACCACTCAATTCCAGCCCTTCACAGGGGTGACGTAATGTACTTTATTTAAATGCTTCAGGTATTGCCTTATGCCAGTCCGTCTTTAACTGGTATTGATGCGCCACATTTAACAAACGGCTCTCATCAAAATGATTGGCAATAATCTGTAAACCCACTGGCATATTATCGCTAAAACCAGCGGGTACACTCATGCCCGGTAATCCCGCAAGATTAACCGCAATGGTATATATATCTGACAGATACATGGAGATCGGGTCATCCGATTTCTCTCCAATATTAAATGCGGTTTCCGGTGATGATGGCCCCATGATCACGTCCACTTTCTCGAAGGCTTTTACAAAGTCATCCGAAATCATACGGCGTAATTGCTGGGCTTTTATATAGTATGCATCGTAGTAACCTGCAGACAATGCATAGGTGCCAACTAAAATTCGGCGTTTCACCTCTTCACCAAAACCTTCGCCCCGAGAGCGTTTGTATAAATCTTCCAGGTCTTTTGGTTCATCACAGCGGTGGCCAAAACGTACGCCATCAAAGCGTGATAAGTTGGAGGAGCATTCCGCCGGCGCGACGACATAATAAACCGGTACTGCTAAGTGTGTATTGGGTAAACTGATCTCAATAATTTCAGCACCCATTTCTTTGTATTCATCAATGGCCTTTTTGACCACTTCGTCGATGCCGGCACTTAAGCCTTCGCCGAAATATTCCTTTGGTAAACCAATTTTTAAACCGTCTAACGGTTTGTTTAAATCGTGGGTGTAATCCGGCACCTCTTTTTCAAGTGAAGTGGAATCTTTCGGATCAAATCCCGACATGGCATTTAATAACAGTGCACAATCTTCAGCGCTTTGTGCCATTGGGCCAGCCTGATCTAAGCTCGATGCAAAAGCGATCATGCCGTAGCGAGATACTCGACCATAGGTTGGTTTTAATCCGGTAATTCCACACAGTGCGGCGGGCTGGCGAATTGAGCCGCCGGTGTCAGTGCCCGTGGACGCTGGCGTTAAACGGGCGGCCACCGATGAGGCTGAGCCACCGGATGAGCCACCGGGAACCGCATTGGTATTCCACGGGTTTTTCACCGCTCCATAAAAACTGGTTTCATTGGATGAACCCATCGCGAACTCATCCATATTGGTTTTGCCCAACATAATCACACCGGCCTGTTGCATCTTTTCAACGACGGTTGCATCGTAGGGGGACGCAAAATTATCCAGCATTTTTGAGCCGCAGGTGGTTTTGATATCCCGGGTACAGAAAATATCTTTATGGGCGATGGGAACACCGGTTAATGGTCCGGCGTTTCCTGCTTTGCGTTTTTCATCGGCTTCGGCGGCGGCTTTTAAAGCCTGCTCCGGCGTGACCGTAATAAAACTGTTGAGCTGTCCATCGTGGTCTTTGATGCGCTGCAAAAAATGTTCAGTGAGTTGCACTGAGGTAACATCGCCGGATTCAAGCATGGCGGATAATTCACTCAATGTTTTTGTGTGGTACATATTAATTCTCTAGTTTATTTTGTCTTTGTATCGATTGGTCCGTGAGCGCATTGGGTGTAACGGGGTTTAGAAAATATATTCCCAGTGCCCCCATGCAGAAGCGCTCGATTACTCAATAACCTGTGGTACCAGATAAAGCCCGTCTTCAGTTTTAGGAGCAACTTTTTGAAAAACCTCTCGCTGATTGGTTTCCAGTACTTCATCCGCCCGCAGACGCTGGGATACATCCATGGGATGTGCCATGGGTTTTACGTTGGACGTGTCCACCGCATTCATCTGTTCAACCAGATCTAGAATGTTCGACAGGTTACTGGCGTACTCTTCAATATTTTTTTCATCAATTTCAATTCGCGCTAAATGCGCAATGCTTTTCACATCATCGGGTCCCAATGACATAGACTTCTCCGGGGTGGTAAATGCCAATATAGATGGCACGGGTAACTATTTGATTTAATGTTTTCAATCTCAAAACATTAAATGCGTTAAAAACCGCGCAAAATTAGCATATTATACGTGTTTAAGCCACTGCTAAGCTTGCCCTAAGCGGTGCGCATTGTTAGAGTACCGCTAATTTCTATATTAGAGTCTTAACGTTGTACACCAATGTGCATATGTAGGCTTCAAATAATCATACAAAATTATAATGAGTTAATACACGAATGTTTCTTAAACGCTTCCGCGGCATGTTTTCAAATGACCTTTCAATAGACCTTGGCACAGCAAATACGCTGATTTATGCGCGGGGTAATGGCATCGTACTGGACGAACCTTCGGTGGTTGCCATTCGACAGGATCGGGGAGGAAGCGGAACAAAAGCCATTGAGGCCTACGGGCATGAAGCCAAGCGTATGCTCGGGCGAACACCGCAAAACATCACCGCCATTCGTCCCATGCGCGACGGGGTGATTGCAGATTTTCACGTGACTGAAAAAATGCTACAGCACTTTATTCGTAAAGTACATGAAAGTGCCATGTTGCGTCCCAGTCCGCGGGTGTTGATTTGTGTGCCCTGTGGAGCTACCCAGGTTGAACGCCGGGCGATTAAAGAATCTGCTGCCGGAGCCGGTGCACGTAAGGTTTATCTGATTGAAGAACCGATGGCTGCTGCTATTGGTGCCGGTATGCCGGTTGATGAGCCACGGGGCTCGATGGTGCTGGATATTGGCGGGGGTACTTCAGAGGTCGCGGTTATCTCATTAAACGGTATTGTATATTCTGCATCGGTTCGTATTGGCGGCGATACGTTTGACGAGGGCATTATTTCCTATGTGCGTCGTAACTACGGCACATTAATTGGTGAAGCCACTGCCGAACGCATTAAGCATCAAATTGGTTCGGCCTATCCCGGCAAAGACCTGCTGGAAATTGAAGTGAAGGGGCGAAATCTGTCCGAAGGTATTCCCCGTAGCTTCACATTGAATAGTAATGAAATTCTGGAAGCGCTGCAGGAGCCTCTGCATGGTATTGTCAGTGCCGTGAAAACCGCACTTGAACAAACGCCCCCTGAATTGGGTGCTGACGTTGCAGAGCGTGGCATTGTGCTGACCGGCGGTGGTTCATTGTTGCGTGATTTAGATCGCCTGTTAATGGAAGAAACCGGTCTGCCGGTCATAATGGCAGAAGAGCCCTTAACCTGTGTGGCGCGGGGTGGTGGTCGTGTGCTGGAACTTATTGACGAGCACGGTGGTGATTTTTTCGCCATAGAATAAAAATATTAAAGCTTATTTCCATTAGTTTGAGAAGTAAGCGTATGTTTCCATCTGCAACTTTAGGCTCAAAGTACGTTTTATGCAGCCATTATTTCTACAGGGCCCTTCGCTCATATTGCGCACCATTTTGCTGGTGATTGTCTCCATTGTTATTATGGTGGCGGATCACCGCTGGCGTGCGCTGGAAACTGTACGCGGCGCGATTGAAAGCTATGTGGTTTACCCGTTGCGTTACACTATCAACTTACCATCCCGTCTGGTTGACTGGGGGGATGAGTCTTTAAGCTCCCATGAAGAGCTGTTAGAGCAGAATCGTAAACTCCAGGAGCAACAGCTGCGGGCGCAGGTGAGTTTGCAGAAACTCAGTGTGCTCGAAAAAGAAAATGACCGTCTACGAAAAATGCTTAGCGCACAACCCAAGGTGGGGGAAATGGTGCTGGTAGCAGAAATTCTGGCAATTGACCTGGATCCCTATAAACAGCAGGTGGTGTTGAATAAGGGGCATAATAAAGATGTTTATATCGGCCAGCCGATTATTGATGCCTGGGGCGTGATGGGGCAGGTGGTGCACCTTGGGTTGTATTCTTCGACCGCATTGCTGATTTCCGATCCCAGTCATGCAATTCCGGTGCAGGTGAATCGTAGTGGTTTGCGTAGCACGGCATTTGGTACCGGCAATTCACAGCTGCTTGAGCTGCGTTACATTCCCCACAATGCGGATATTGAAATTGGAGATGTAATAAATACCTCCGGGCTGGGGGGGCGCTTCCCGCCTAATTACCCCGTGGGTCGTATTATTTCAATCGAGCGCCCGGCGGGGGAATCATTTGCAACGATTTTGGCGGAACCGGTGGCGCATCTGGATAGAAGTCGAGAAGTGTTGCTGGTTTGGCATAAACAACCCGTAAATGATGTGCCCTCTGCAGCATTACCCGTGGACGATACGAAGGTGGAGGAGAAAAAGTAGTGATCTCACAAAACTGTTTTCGCATCGTGATCCCTACCCTAATTGTGGCGCTGATGTTGCAAATGTGGCCCCTGCCACAATGGCTGGAATATGCGCGTCCCGAGTGGGTTGTGCTGGCCATGCTGTATTGGGCGCTGGCGATGCCGGAGAAAGTGGGCGTGACCGTAGCCTGGGTCGTAGGGCTTTTTCTGGATGTGAGTCAGGGCGCCATTATCGGCCAGCATGCGGTAGGGCTGGTGATCATTGTTTTTGTCATCAGTACTCAGTATCAGCGGATTAGAGTATTTTCTCTGGCACAGCAGGCGCTGGTAGTCTTGTTGCTACTGTTGATCAAGCAACTGCTGGTGCTGTGGGTGAGTGGCATGGTGGGGCAGGCACCGGATATTGGCTTGTATTTCCTGCCTGCCCTCACAGGCGCCATTGTCTGGCCCTGGGTATTTATTGTGCTGCGTGATTTACGTCGTCGGTTTACGGTGTCGAGAAGTTTCTAAATCCAGAGAAGTCTTTTTTTATGTGTAATTGATGTGCTGTTCGGGTCGCTGTATATTTATCCGGCTTTATTAAATAAATCTAAGGAGAGGAAAATGTTAAAAGAATTAATGTTGATTACTGCAATATCGTTCATGCTGGTTGCTTGTGGAAGCAGTGGCGGGGGTGGAACAAGCGTTGCGACCGGACAGTTTAAAGACAGTAATACCGCCGGCGTTAAATATGTGTCAGGCGAACAGAGTGGTATCACTGGCACCGATGGTCGTTTTACCTATGAGGTTGGAAACACGGTGACCTTTTCAATTGGCGGCATCACATTGGGTACGTCGAGTGGAAAGTCTATTGTCACCCCGGTTGATCTGGTGCCAGCGGGAAATTCCAGCTCAGTTGAAGTGCAAAATATTGTGCGGTTTTTGATTATGCTGGATGAAGACGGTGATCCGGTAAACGGTATTAACATTGCCGCATCTGTACAGGCGGTTGCCGATAGCTGGTCACAGGTTGATTTCAGTGTCGCAGATTTAACTGGCCAGATCAGTGGTATTGTGTCTGATGCTGCAACTGCAGACGGCGGAACACATATACTGCCTTCAATCAGTGATGCACAGGCGCACCTCGAATCGACGTTACGTTGTTCAGCGTCCGGGGCATATAAGGGTACCTTTTCAGGCGATGATCGGGGGACGTTTGGCTTACTGATTGATGCGACTACGGGCAGTGCTTTAGGGGTAGCCTATAGTACGCTGTTTAGTGAGTTTACTATTCTGACGGGAAGTACGCCCATTAATTTCGAACAGAATATTTCTATCGTCAGCGGCGTCTCAAGTGATGGAGCCATTTTTAATGGTGAGTTTACTTCTGTAAATAACATTGCGGGTACCTGGCTAAATACATTTGCAGATGCCGAGGGAAGTTTTAACGGTACCCGTGTTGGCGGATCTGCTAATGCGTTGTTTCGTTACACCGGCAGATATGTAGAAAATACGGATAATGATTATGGCCTGTTTTCTTTTGATATTGATGATCAGGATAATATATCAGGTATTGCATATAGTATTGCTGGAGATGAAGAGCTGACATTAAGTGGTTCAATAACGCAGGGCTCGGTGAGCAACGGCGTTATATCGGTAACTGCATCTGACGGGACTGTGATTACAGGCTCGCTCTTTGATGGTCAGATATCGGGAGACTGGGATGATGCAGCTGAGAATCTATCGGGCACTTATTCGGGTAGTGGATGTCGACTAAATTAAGCGCATATAAAAAACATAAAGGCAGGCTTTGTGCTTACCTTTATGTTTTAAATATCAGACTCATATTCTAATGTTTCAGTCTACAGGCACTGTTCTTTCACTGGCCCAGTGACGTAGGCGGGCAATTTGCTCTGCCATTACCACCGACAGTGGCCGCGTATTTTTAATTTCCTGCAGCATTATTTCCGTGTTGATCTTAACGCTGCTGCCGTGGCAGGCATAAATTGCTGACACCACTGCCTGCTCAATTTCTGAGCCAGAGAATCCGTCACTGGCTGTGGCAATTTGATCTAAATTGATTTGTGAGTATTCGATGTCGCGTTTTTCAAAATGAATTTTAAATATCTGTAAACGGTTTTCTTTCGCGGGTAAATCAACAAAGAAAATTTCATCCAGTCGGCCTTTACGAATGAGTTCTGGAGGAAGTGACTCAATATTATTGGCGGTGGCGACAATAAAAACACGTGCGGTTTTTTCCGCCATCCAGGTCAGCAGTGTGCCGAGTAAGCGGTTGGAGGTACCCTGATCGTCACTCCCCGCGGCAATGCCCTTTTCCAGCTCATCAACCCATAATACACATGGCGACATTACCTCAGCGGTGTGCAGAGCCTGACGTAGATTTTTTTCAGTTTCCCCTATGTACTTGTCGTACAGGCGGCCAAAGTCGAGACGTAGTAAGGGGGTGCCCCAAATGCCAGCGACAGTTTTGGCTGCAAGGCTTTTACCGCAACCCTGCACCCCGAGTAATAAAAGGCCTTTTGGGATGTCGAAATGTGCCGCGGAAGCTTTCTGCTGGGTGAAAATTGACTGGCGTCGTTGAAGCCAGCTTTTTAATTTTTCCATACCGCCGAGTTCTGAGAACTGTGCGGTTTCAAATTCAAAAGATAATACGTCATCCTGGTTGAGTAACTGGTATTTTGCCTGCATGACCTCGGGCAGGTCTGATTCGGTTATCGCACCGTCATCAATAATGGCATTACGGATTAAGCGCTTGGCATCTCGGTGAGTCAGGCCAGAGAGATTTTGGATGAGTCTGTCGAGGGTTTTTCTGTCAGTACGCACACGGCTGTTTTCCGAGCTTTGCCAGGCATTCGCCTCGTCGCGAATCATTTTTTCCAGCACTTTCGCCGACGGTAAATTGAGAGAAAAGCTTGATGAAAGTGAGCGTAAATTCTCTGGCAAATTTAGCTGATGGCTGAGTAACAGGAGCTTGCCTTTATTGCCATCAAACATCATGGCGATTTCTTTTAGCAGGCGAACATTAATAGGGTCGGTTAAATATGGGTCGATATCCAGAAGAATGTAAACTCCCTGCAGTGACGAGGCTTTGATATGTTTGAGCACATCCTGTGGATCGGATACATGGCGCTGTGCCTCCAGGTTTAAATCCAGGCGTTGCAGGCCATCTGTAATGGTCCATTTGAACGTGGGCAGGTATTTTTTAACACTGGCTCGAATGACTAAATCTAAAGCGCGTTTTTCTTCCAGAGTTTCGATGGTGATGATGGGAATATGCCCATGAATTAACAGTTCCAGGTCACGACTATCCGGCATTGCTTTGTCCGTTATTGTTTTTGAGTGCTGCTTATCTTACGTTATTAATAAAGCTTTTTCTTGAATCTATTGTGCTTGTGCGGCAATCTTGGCTAAAAGTTTTTAATAGAAAATTAGTTATGTCATCACTAAAATCGCGACTGTCTCAAAATGGTTTTACCTCAACCGAAAGTTATGATCATGGGGTGCACTGTTTTTTGACTCACCCGACCGGCCTCATACGCTGTCTGCATATTGATGGCCATTGTGGTCGACGGCGTACCGCATTTGCGCATGCGCTGGCTAATGCATTAGAAGCACCGCAAATTATCTATTATGAATTTGGCAAAGATAAGCCCGTTCCACAGATTGTGCGTATTTTAGAGGGTGAAGAGATCGTCGAAGAGCCGCCGGTGGAGGCGCTCGATAGGGTTCTCACTGAGGCCTGTGCGCTGAGTGAGGCTGAGCAGACAGTGTTGATATTAGATCAGTTGCACAAAACCCAGTTTTTAAATCACATACGGCTTTATGAGTTTTTGCAAAATGGGCAATGGCGTTACAGTGATGTGCAGTTTCAGGCAAATATGCAAAATTTAAATGTTTATTTAATCTCCGATGAGCCACTGTATCACTCATTGATGAGCAGCTCATTTCGGTTGTGGGTTGGTGAGAATAGCCAAATTGGCGCTACTGTGACCGCCTCCGATCTAGATCTTGATGGAAAAACCTGCCACTGGCTGGACCCACTGCAAAAGTTATTTTATGAATTGAATGTCTTTCCGGTGCTCGAGGAGTATAAACGGCTGGTTTTTGATATCGAACAGCATATACACAGTGAACACCAGTTAAAAGTGTCACTTTATGGGTGGTTTGAAAACATCGATCGCACGAAATTAGATAGTGAGTCGATGCGACCTCATTTAAATGCGGTGTTAGAAGCGATTCTACAGGATAAGGATATAGACGAAGAAATTGAAATTTCGAGTGATTAGGCCCTATGTGCAGTATAGTCCAGGAAAGATGTCCTTTTTGAGAAAGAAACTGCCCGTTGGTCAGAAAATACTGAGCAATTTCTCAAAGTACTTGATTAAACTGGGAAAAATATCTAAATAGGGTAACAAATGATTAAATTAAGTTCTTTTTGTGATCCGATTAACAGCGATCATTTTCTCCAGGCACTAGACTAGTGTTCATGATTGAGGTATTTGGTGGTAATTTTGATGCAATCTAATGTGCAATTTCAGGACGAGCCTCTATATAAAAGGGATGTGAGTAGTACGGCAAAACTTTTTAGTATTGATCGTTCAGTTTTCATGACTGAACGTGTCTGGAAGGACTGTGTAGAACTTGAGGGCATCAACAATAATAATGTTGACGAGCTAGCGGTTTTGCAGCGTCTAAGACATGTGTTGTTTATGGCTTCTAGTGCCCTGCATGGGCGTGTGGTAGATCTGGAGTGTGAATTTAGTATTCATCGAGTTCCAAATGATGCGGTTTCCACCAGACCTGAACAGACAATGCTTAAGCTTATAGCGAACACAAGCAAGTTAAATCAACCCCAGATTACAATTAAACATCCCAGTGAGTAGACGACGTAGTAGCTATGTTTACAGACGAAAATATACAACTCAGTTACGATCATAGCCCTGATCTTCGAGATGTCACGAGTACGGCCCGCCTGTTTAATTTTCGGCGTCCGGTTTTTATGTCTACCCAGGTTTGGGAAGACTGTGTTGAACTCATGGCAGAAGACGGCGGCTCATATGACGAGTTAGCTGTATTGCAGCGTTTGAGGCATGTACTGTTTATGGCAGCAAGCGCACTGCATGGACGGGTTGAAGATCTGGAATATAACTTTCGAGTTTATCGAGTATCTAACGATGCCCTGCACGGCCAGCGTCAGCCCGAGCCAGTAAACCTTCATCTTTGTGCTCATAAAGATGAACACAACAGACCTGTAATAACAATTGGTTTTCCGAGTGTGTAAATTATCAGTTTCATGTAGAATACTCCTATGGAAAAAAATTAAGCAGAATTTAGTAATTGCTCATACTGATATATGAGCTGAAAATGGAAATTAAATGAAAAACAAACTCCTTAACCGCTGGTTTGGTCAGGACCAGAGCGGTGCAACGTCCCAGGTGAAGCTTCGAGACGGTTTATCTGTCCTTATCGCTGATGATTCACGAACACAGCTTTTTGCTCTGGAAAAAATGCTACTCGCTGAAGGTGTAAAAGTCCACACCGTAGAAAATGGCAAGCAGGCGATATTAATGGCAAGACATGTTAAGCCAGATTTGATTCTGATGGACATCGTAATGCCAGAAATCAATGGGTTTCAGGCGACTCGCTATTTAAGCCGTCAGCCCGATACCGCCCATATCCCAATTATTATTATTAGTGGCTCCAACCAGCAGTCAGATAAGACCTGGGGATTAAAGCTTGGCGCAAAAGATTATATGGATAAGCCAGTCAATAAAGACGCATTGCTAAAGAAAATTAGTTATTGGACGGCGGAAGTCGGTGTCGATAAATCAATTGCACCTGCACCGCATAAGGCGGATGAAAAAGCTCAGGATAAGACCTGGGGTGAGGCGGTCTAGAGAAACGCTACTCAAGTGGTATATTTTTTATGCTGTTCTTTATTTAAGGATGGTAAATTGGGTATATCTCCGTGCTTTTTCTGTATGACTTACGCTATGTAAATTATCATTGTCTTTTATTGGTTAAATATAATATGCGGAAGTTGTCATGACTTTCGACATGGCGCCCATCAGTTTTTTAACCGGCCAGGGGAGCTCGGCTCCACCACTCTCAAGAGCAACGGTTGCATGATGGGCTTCATCTGATTTCATTTGTTGCAGCACCGCTTCACTGCGTAAATCATTCTCGGGTAGTTTTTCCAGGTGCTCATCCAGATGCCGAATCACCTGATGTTCGGTCTCCGCAACAAACCCCAGGCTCCACTTATCTCCCAGCAATCCTGCAATGGCGCCGATGGTAAATGAGCCACAATACCAGATAGGGTTAAGCAGGCTTTTCTGGCTGGAGAGTTCCTGCAGGCGTTGTTCTGTCCAGGCAAGATGATCATTTTCTTCCAGAGCAGCCCGTTGCATGCTCTCTCTAACCTTATCCAGTCGAGCGGTGAGGGCCTGTCCCTGATAAAGTGCCTGTGCAGAAACTTCTCCAGAGTGATTAACGCGCATTAAGCCGGAAGATAGCCTTCTTTGTGTTTCATTCAGCGAGCCCTCAGGGGTGCTGTCTGAAGGGTTTTTTCGTTCGGTTGTAAACGGTTTGCCAAAGATGGTGCGCAGGGCGTGATCGCTTTGCACAATAAACTGGTCGATGGGATTGAGGTGGCGCATTCTTGCTGTCTCTTAACTCATTATTGTGGATTAAACTGGCGGGCCAGAAAACTTACCGGGTGCATAACTTCTATTAGAGGATTATACGCGGATATGGCGGTTTTAATATGCATACTGCAGCCAATATTATCGCTAATCAGTATGTTTGCTTGCGAAAAATCAAAGCTTGCGAGTTTTCCCTGTAATAGCGCCCGCGCCTGTTGTGGATAATTCATAGATTGAATACCCCCAGCGCCACAGCAAAGCGAGGGGTTGTTGGATTTAACAATTTTCAGTCCTGCAACGCAATTTAATAAATCGAAATTAAGGTCTTTTAATTTAAGCCGGTTTCGATGACTGCAGCTTTCATGTAAAGCCACTGCCTGTGTCGGCGGTGAAAATGCTAAGGGGTGAGCCTGCAACTGGTCAAAAATAAAAGTGCGAATGTCGAGCACACTCAGATCATCCAATTGTTTTAGCTGTTCTCCACAGGCCGGGCTAAAAAATAGAATACTGCCTGCAGCCTGGTTTAATTGAGACTGGCTTTTTCCCAATAGTTCTCTAGCGGTTTGCTTTTGACCGTTATGCTGATGTATTGCGCCACAACAGGCCTGATTGTCCGCCATATGCACATCGAAGTGCAGTTGGTTGAGCAGGAAAATCGCATCCTCGATCGTACGGTGGTCAAAAGTTGTACCGCTGCAACCGGTAAATAAAGATACTTCCCCGCGTCGTTGAGTAGGGCGGGAGTAAGCGCCGGGATAAAAAGATTGAAAGCGGAGGAGAGGTTGAGTCAGCGTGGTGCCTGGTATCCGGCTTACTGAACCGGCTAGCTGAGTAAGTTGTTTTAAGACTGGCTTGCTGGCAATGCTAGTGAGATTTCTGATGCCGTTGGTTCTGGCTACTTGTCGGAGTGTCAGTCTGCTTAGAATGGGCTTTTTAATTGATGCGTTGAATTGATTCCTAAACTCATCGATCAGCTTTCCATAAGGCACTCGAGACGGGCAGATGGTTTCGCAGTTCAGGCAACCAAGGCAGTGATCAATGTGCAGCAGTGCCTTGTGATCCGGCGGGATGTGTTGCTGATCGATAGCCTGCATCAGGGCGATACGACCGCGGGGTGATTCGGTTTCGGTTTGGTATAGTTGGTATGTGGGGCACTGGGGCAGGCACATGCCACACATAACACATAAGTCAGTTTCGGTGAGTTTGCTGGCGTTTTTCATCGCGGCACATCTTATCACTGTATAATGGCTTATTCAGCTGCTTGATCTATGAAAGGCATTTCAGGCGAAGTGAAACAACTATGTTATACAGGTATAAAAGGGTCGATTTAAAAATGAGTTATTACCAACAACATGTTTTTTTCTGCACCAATTTAAGGGATGACGGCCGCAAGTGTTGTGAACAGGCCGGTGCAAGTCGGTTGCGGGCTTATGCCAAGGCAAAGATAAAAGCGCTGGAAAAGTCGGGCAAAGGCCAGATCAGGATTAATACCGCGGGCTGTCTAGACCGCTGTGGGCAGGGGCCGGTGATCGTCGTGTATCCCCAGGAGACCTGGTATCGTTATCAGAATGAGGCCGATATAGATGAAATAATAGAACAACACCTGTTGAATAACCAGGTCGTTCAGCGGCTATTGCTGGAATAGGTGGTGTTTTGTTTGCGCTGCTGGGCTGGCTTCAGGGGTGTGGATACTAAAAAACAAAAAAAGGCTTGCAATTTAAAAACAATATATTAGAATATGCTTATCTTATGAATTAGCGGATTTAGTTAGTTTCATATTAGTGACTCCTCCATATTCTCCATGATTGAGAATTTTTAAGCGTAGCATCCCCTGCTACGCTTTTTTTTTGGCCTTTTTTTGTCGAGGGTAAAGCAATAAACCGGAGGTTGCTGTAATATATCGCACCGGCATAAAATTTATTGCGGTTTCGGCTTGTGTCGGCCCTGCTAATTCTGTATTATGTGCCGCCTTTCGTAGAGTACGAACATTTTAGGATTGAACAACATGAAAACATTCAGTGCCAAGCCCGAAACGGTTAAGCGTGACTGGTACGTGGTAGACGCGGACGGTAAAACTCTGGGTCGTATGGCGACTGAAATTGCTCGCCGCCTGCGTGGCAAGCATAAGCCTGAGTACACGCCTCACGTGGACACGGGTGACTACATCGTAGTTATTAATGCAGAAAAAGTAAAAGTAACCGGTAATAAAGCATCAGATAAGATGTACTATCGTCACACGGGTTTCCCCGGCGGTATTAAAGAAATCTCATTTGAGAAGCTGATCGATAAAAAGCCAGAAATGGTTATCGAAAAAGCCGTTAAAGGTATGTTACCTAAAAATCCACTGGGGCGCGCAATGTACCGTAAGCTAAAGGTTTACGCTGGCCCGGAACATCAACACACAGCTCAGCAGCCACAAGTGCTGGACGTATAAACTAGAGAACTCTCATGGCAGAAACGCAATATTACGCAACGGGTCGACGCAAAACATCAAGCGCTCGAGTATTCATGACTGCGGGCAGTGGTGAATTTAAAGTTAATGGCTTACCTATTGAAAAATACTTCGGTCGTCAAACGGCAATTATGGTTGTTAAGCAACCATTAGGTGTTGTTGAGATGGACGGTAAGTTTGATTTCAATATCACAGTTAAAGGTGGCGGTGGTACGGGCCAGTCTGGCGCGATTCGTCACGGCATTACCCGTGCACTGATGAAGTATGATGAAAGCATGCGCTCTCCATTACGTAAGGCAGGCTTCGTGACACGTGATGCTCGTGAAGTTGAACGTAAGAAAGTGGGTCTGCGTAAAGCACGTCGTGCAACACAGTTCTCAAAACGTTAATTTTTTATCTGGCTCTTTTGGGCTGTATTTAATTAATGAAAAAAACCGGCCATTGGCCGGTTTTTTTATGTCTGCAGTGTAAGTGTTTAATTTTGTCGCCCAGGTTCTGTTGAGTGGTTTTTTGTTTGAATGGGTTGCCAGGTTTATTGGGGGGGGGCAATTAAAAGTGGTCTAACGAGGGAGACAAATAAGTATATTGGCTATTACTTAAATTGACGACAAAATGCAGAATAAAGTCGTAACTTCGGTAAAATTGTTGTTATTGACATGTGATTTCAGGCTAGCAAAACCAGCGCATTGATATGTTGGTGAAAAAATAACCAATAGTTATTGTGAGTGATAATGATTGAAGTGTGACTTGTGCACCAAATAACAGTATTTCTCATTGAGCAAAAAAATAAAAAATATAAAATATAAAATGGCAAGGATTAAAAAAACATTTAGTCTGGATTAAAAGCTTTAAATTTTTTTGAAAAAACACTTGGAAAATTTAATAAAAAATAAATCTATTTTAATCAAATTTTTTGTCCCACGTATTAAAACGCTGTATTTATAGTGTAATTAATGAGTCATTTGTATTAAAAAAGGTTGACTAAGTTCCGTAAATGTATATAAATACACTTGATTTTTTGTTTGACCATACAAAAAGTTATAGCTATGACAATAAACTACAAATGCAGGAGTCTTGCATAATGAAAAAACGTTTCCTAGTAGCTGCTATGGCAGCAACATTAGTTTCACCTTTAGCCGCTCAAGCGGATGCTACCGTTTACGGTAATGTTCACCTGAGTATCGATTCATTTGATTCAGCCGATAACCTGGACATGAACAGCAATACTTCATCTATTGGTGTAAAGGGTAAAGAAGATTTAGGCGGCGGAATGAGCGCTATCTTCAAAGTTGAATTCCAGGTTGATCCATCAGAGCGTAATTCTAACGGCGCACTGACTGACCGGGACCAGTGGGTTGGTTTAAAAGGCGCAATGGGTACAGTTAAGTTTGGTACCATGTCTAATAACTACAAGCAGATGGGTGGTAAAATTGACCCAATGTACCGCACCCAGTTAGAAGGTCGTGGTTTCATGGATCTACAATCTAGCCTGCACTCTGGTGCTGGTGAGAACGGTGGTCGTAGTACAAACACTTTACAATACTCATCTCCTAAGATGGGTGGCGCACAGGTTGTATTTAACTACACAATCTCTGGTGCAGATGACGAGACTTTAGGTTTAGGTGTTCACTATAAAACTAAAACAGTTATCGCATACTTAGATTATCTTGATGTTCAATCAACCACCACTGATGAGTCAGAAGCAGCTGTTAAGCTGGGTGGTAGCTTCAAGATGGGCGCAATCACTTTAGGCTTACAGTATGAGTCAATTGAAGATGTTAACAATGTTAAAAGTGTAACACCTGGTGGCGACATCATCTTTGCTTCACTTAACTGGCAAGTGACTGATTCAGGTAATGTTGCGGTTACTTTAGGTGACAACGACACGGATGATATCGGTTATGCAGTTATGTACAATCACAAGCTGAGCAAGCGTACTAACACATATGTTGGTTACGGCGATAATGCAAGTGATGAAGCTAACGATGACCAAGACATCACTTTTGGTATCCGTCACAAGTTCTAATCGATCACTCGATTATAGCTTGAAAAAAAACAGGGCTTCGGCCCTGTTTTTTTATGCATGAAATAAAGTTTTTTGCGTATATTAAAAAAATCCCACTGGAGGTGTCAAAGCTTCAATTTTGGCGCAACTACGGTGATGGCTTAAGCGATCGAACGTCCCTTTGTTTTTATATTAGTGTGTATTTGCGTTCATTCGTGGATAAATGCTTTTATGTTTATGTTAAAATCCCCGGCAATTCATAAACCATCTGGCAGCTCTCACCGAATGAGTTCTAACACCCGTATTCGCGAAATACCCTATAACTATACCTCGTTTTCCGATCGCGAAATTATTATCCGCTTTCTTGGTAAGCCCGTATGGGAGCTTATCAATGAACTGCGGGGTGAACGTCGCACTGGGCACTCAGCGCGCATGTTATTTGAAGTGCTGGGTGATATGTGGGTGGTGCAGCGCAATCCTTTTTTGCAGGATGACCTTCTTGAAGACCATCGTCGACGTAAACAGTTAATTTCAGCGTTGAATCATCGCATAGAACAAATAGAGCAACGGGCGAACGACAATCAAAAGGCCATTGAGCTGGCAATCGCCGCTCGAGCAGCCGTGAAAACATTTGCCGACTGGTTTACGACCCAGAGTGAGTTGCGGGTTAAAGCATTAAAATCTTTATCAAAAATCACCCGTAAAGATAATATTGATTTCAGTGGGCTGGCCAGGGTGAGCCATGTCACCGATGCCACCGACTGGCGCGTTGAGTTTCCATTTGTTGTACTGACACCGGACACGGAAGATGAAGTGCCGAAACTGGTGCGCCGCTGTATTGATTTGGGTTTAAGCCTGATCGCAAGGGGTGGAGGTACAGGCTACACCGGGGGCGCAGTTCCCCTGTATGAAAATACCGCCATTATCAATACCGAAAAATTACAGGCCATCGGTCCAGTAGAAAAAAAGCAGATTGCCGGTGTTGATGGCCCTGTACCGGTTGTGCGCACCGAAGCCGGGGTTGTGACCCGGCGGGTTTCAGAATTGGCGGAGCAACACGGTCACGTCTTTGCCGTGGATCCAACGTCTCAGGATGCCTCCACCATTGGCGGTAATATCGCCATGAACGCCGGCGGCAAGAAGGCGGTTATGTGGGGGACTACCCTGGATAATCTGGTGTCATGGCGAATGGTTACTGCAGACGGTCACTGGTTGGATGTGGAACGCCTTAATCACAACCGGGGCAAAATACACCTGCAACCGGAGGTTAAATTCAGGGTTAGTCTCTACAACTCCGAAACCCAGCTATTAATGGGGGATCCTGAAATTTTAGAGTTCAAGGGGGCGTCATTACGCAAGGAAGGTTTGGGCAAGGATGTAACCGATAAGTTTTTAGGCGGCCTGCCCGGGGTTCAAAAAGAGGGTTGTGATGGTATTATTACCTCGGCGCATTTTTTGCTGCACACCCTGCCACGGCAGACCCGTACCGTTGCACTGGAGTTTTATGGTCAAGACCTGCAGCGCTCCGTACCGGCCATCGTTGAGATCAAAGATTACCTGGATGAAAACCCGAATGTGCTGTTATCAGGTTTGGAGCACCTGGATGATCGTTATATCCGAGCCGTAAATTACAGCCCAAAAGCGGCCCGTGGCTGTTTACCAAAAATGTTGCTGGTGGCGGATATTGTTGGCGAAGATGAGGCTCTGGTCAGTGAGGCGGCATCACAGGTGGTAAGGCTTGCCAATGCTCGAGATGCTGAAGGGTTTATCGCAGTCAGTGCGCAGGCCCGTAAAAGTTTCTGGTCTGAGCGTAGTCGCACCGCCGCAATTGCTGCGCACACCAATGCATTTAAAATCAATGAGGACGTCGTAATCCCCCTGGATCGACTGGGCGAATATACCCAGGGTACTGAAACCATTAATGTACAGCAGTCAATTAGCAATAAGCTGGCGATGCTCGAGGCGTTACTAAATTATATTAACAGTGAACAGGCGCTGTTAGACGATGCAACGGAATCCTCGCAATATCTCGCGCCGCGTTTTATTTCGGCAATAGACATTATTGAAAAAGCGAAATTGCGCTGGAGTGAACTGCTTACTCATTTTTCAGATAATATCCAGTCGCTGGAAGCGTGTTTGCTGGAAAACGAAATTGATTCAACCGCGTTCAAAGAAAATCTATCGGTTATTCAATCGATATTAAATGCGGATGTGCGAATCTCATATAAAGCGGAAGTAGCTGAGCCATTAAAGAGCTTGTTCAGTGGTCATGAGCTGGCCAGTATCGTTTTGCGCTTTGATGAGATTCACAGGGAAGTTTTATCCAGTCGGTTATTTGTTGCGCTACACATGCATGCGGGTGACGGAAATGTGCATACCAATATTCCGGTTAACTCCAATGATTATAATATGATGCAAGAGGCGGAGCGGGTTGTTGACCAGGTTATGGAACTGGCGCGATCCTTAAATGGGGTTATTTCAGGTGAGCACGGCATCGGTATTACTAAATTACAATACCTCGATGACTCGGTGATTGATGCATTTGAACGTTACAAGAAAAAAGTAGACCCGAATGATTATTTCAATAAAGGTAAACTGCAACGCAACACCGGCGGATTGGAATCTGCCTATACGCCGTCGCTGCGATTATTAAAACAGGAAGCTTTAATTTTAGAAGAGAGCGAGCTGGGCGAATTAAACGATGCGGTTTCCCATTGTTTACGATGTGGAAAATGTAAACCGGAATGTTCAACTCATGTGCCTTCTGCTAATTTGTTGTATTCACCGCGCAATAAAATCTTAGCCAGCGGATTAATTACCGAAGCCTTTTTATACGAAGAGCAAACCCGTCGTGGCGTCTCTATTCGACACTTTGATGAGATGAATGACATTGCCGATCATTGCACGGTTTGTCACCGTTGTTTGTCGCCCTGCCCAGTGAATATTGATTTTGGTGACGTGACAATTAAGATGCGGCATATCCTTAAAAAACAGGGTAAACGCAGGGAAAACAGCGCAACAAAAATGTCCATGGCATATTTGAATATGACGTCGCCGACGAAAGTAAAACTCATGCGTACGGGGTTAATTCAGGCGGGTTATATGGGCCAGCGTTTGATGCATAATAGCTTAAAGTTATTGCCCGGCGTGTTACCAAAATCGAAAGGTTCAAATAAGACAACACGGCCGAAGTCGACCACGGGCACACCTTTGATAAAGGAGCAGGTGATACAGTTTTTCAGTAAGCCTATGCCAGCCGATGTACCATCGGGCACTATGCGTTCGGTATTGGGTATTGAAGATGATAAAACGATTCCGATTTTACGCGACCCGCATAAAACCGACATTAACAGTGAAGCGGTGTTTTATTTTCCCGGCTGTGGCTCAGAAAGGTTGTTCAGTCAGATTGGTGTGGCGACGCTAGCCTGGCTATACGAGCTGGGTATTCAAACAGTTTTACCACCGGGTTATCTGTGTTGTGGTTATCCGCAAACCGCCTCCGGGGATATTGAAAAAGGCAAACAAATTACCACCAGCAACCGGGTGCTGTTTCACCGTATGGCAAACACCTTAAATTATTTAGATATTAAAACCGTAGTGGTGTCCTGCGGTACCTGTATTGATCAGTTATTAAAATATCAGTTTGAACAGATTTTTCCCGGCTGCCGACTGGTGGATATTCATGAGTATCTGATGGAGAAAGGTGTCACTATAGATGGTGTAGGCGGGGCTAAATATTTATATCACGAACCCTGTCATACCCCAATGAAACATCATAATGGAACCGATGTGGCCTCCGCATTAATTGGTAAAGAGGTTGCTTTGTCAGATCGTTGTTGTGGTGAGTCAGGAACGTTTGCAGTGGCGCGCCCGGATATTGCAGCACAGGTTAAGCATAGAAAACTTGAAGCGTTAAAATCGGATATTAAAAAATTAAGCGGTCATGAAAAAAGTTTAAACAACAATGTGAAAATGCTGACCTCGTGTCCCGCATGTCAACAGGGTTTAGAGCGCTACCGGGGAGATACCAATATGGAGGTTGCCTATATTCTGGTGGAGCTGGCGAAGATTAAGTTGGGTGATAGCTGGCAGAAAAATTATTATCAGAAAGTTAAAAGTGGCGGGATTGAGCGGGTGCTGTTGTGATGGTTGAAGTTTGGTTTTAATCTGAGCAGTTTTTAAATCCCCCTCAGTCCCCCTTTTTCAAAGGGGGAGGTCTATAAAACCTCTCTTTTTCAAAGGGGTATGCCTATAAGCTCCTCTCTTGGAAAAAGAGGGGCTGGGGGAGATTTAAGTGAAAACCTTAATTTGTATTCAGCCCCTTTTTAAAGGAAGATAGAAGGTGAAAATACTTACTTCGGCATAACCGTCTTAGCGCCCTCCGGCGTACCCAAAATTAAAACATCGGCACCCTTACGCGCAAAAAGTCCGCAGGTGACAACACCAGCCCAGCTATTAATTTCATCTTCCATTTTAATCGGTTCCAGAATATCCATATCGTGTACATCTAAAATAACATTACCATTATCGGTAATAAAATTTTCGCGCCACACCGGGCGACCACCCAGGGCAACTAATTTGCGAGCAATGTAGCTACGCGCCATGGGAATGACTTCGACCGGCAATGGGAATTTGCCCATCACATCAACCAGTTTGCTTTCATCTGCAATACAGATAAATTTTTTACTGGCGCCGGCAATAATTTTTTCCCGAGTCAGTGCGCCGCCCCCGCCTTTAATGAGTGACAGGCTATGATTGGATTCATCGGCACCATCAACATAAACCGGAATGTAGTCAACATTGTTTAAATCAAAAACTTTAATGCCGCGTTCTTCCATCAATTTGGTTGAAGCCTCAGAGCTGGAAACCGCGCCTTTAATTTTGCCTTTAATTTCCGCCAGGCAATCAATAAAGTGGTTTACCGTTGAGCCCGTGCCAACGCCAATGATTTCATCTTCAACTACATATTTTAAAGCGGCTTGCGCCGCTTTGCGTTTCATTTCATCTTGTGTCATCTTTTTACCTATAGGTTTCCTGGTCTTTTTACCAGGCCATTTCTTTTCGACCATATCATTTAAGCGATGGACATAGTATTCTTCATCTTAACCGGAACTGTTAATTCTAACCCTTTAGGCCCCCTGACTCAAAAATAATGACTCAAAAATACATCGAAAAAATTCTCAGCGCTCGCGTTTATGACGTGGCCATTGAATCCCCGCTGGAAACTGCTCGTCGTTTAAGTGTGCGCATGGACAATCAAATTTTACTGAAACGGGAAGACCTGCAACCGGTATTTTCTTTTAAGCTGCGTGGTGCTTATAACAAGCTTTATCAGCTGAGTCGCAAGTCTGAGGTAAAGGGCGTAGTGGCCGCATCGGCGGGAAACCATGCCCAGGGGCTGGCGCTGGCGGCCAGTAAACTGGGGGTGAAGGCCACCATCGTCATGCCTAAGACAACGCCGAAGATTAAGGTTGATTCGGTGCGCTCCTACGGTGCGAAGGCTGTGCTGGTGGGGGATACTTTTGATGAAGCATCAGTCTATGCCAATGACCTCTGTGAAAAAGAGGGGCTGTCCTACATACACCCTTATGACGATCCGGATGTGATTGCCGGTCAGGGTACGGTGGCGGTGGAAATATTACGTCAGTACACCGATGATATTGATGCCATTTTTATCCCTGTCGGTGGGGGAGGGCTCATAGCCGGGATGGCAACTTTTATAAAGTATTTACGCCCCGAGGTTAGGGTGATTGGAGTGGAAGCTGCTGATTCCGCCTGTTTTGCCGCCGCTCTGGAAAAAAATCGCCGGGTGGTATTAAATCAGGTGGGGTTATTTGCCGACGGTGTCGCGGTTAAGCAGATTGGTCGGGAAACCTGGCGTGTGGCGCGCCAGGTAGTGGATGAAGTCATTACGGTAAATACCGATGAAATTTGTGCCGCTATCAAGGATATCTTCGATGATACCCGCTCAATTACAGAGCCTGCGGGAGCCCTGGCGGTCGCCGGGATTAAGAAATATGTTGAAGAAAATAATGTTAGCAAGCAAACGTTAATTGCTATCAATAGCGGCGCCAATATGAATTTCGATCGCCTGCGACACGTCTCTGAGCGTGCAGAGCTAGGGGAGCATCGGGAAGGATTAATTGGTGTTACCATTCCCGAAGAGCCCGGCAGTTTTTTACGCTTTTGTCGCCTGATTGGAAAAAAAGGCATTACCGAATTCAATTATCGTTACTCGGATAAACGCACGGCTCATGTGTTTGCAGGAATCCAGCTGGCAGATGGTTTGACTGAGCTGGAAGAGCTGGTGAAAAAACTCACCGATAAAAATTATCCGGTGCTCAGCATGAGTGACAATGAAATGGCAAAGCTGCATGTGCGCCATATGGTGGGTGGGCATGCGAATAAAATTGAAAACGAAGTATTGTATCGTTTTCAGTTCCCGGAGCGTCCCGGAGCGTTACTGGATTTTCTTGCCTGTATTGGTAAGCGCTGGAATATTAGCCTGTTTCATTATCGAAATCACGGAGCTGCGTTTGGCCGGGTATTGGTGGGGTTACAGGTACCAGTAATCGAACGCAAAGACGTTAAAGTATTTTTGGATGAGCTCGGTTTTAGCTGGTGGGATGAAAGTGATAATGAAGCTTATAAAATGTTTTTGGGGCCGGCGGTGGACTGAGTTAATGTGTTGTTGAATTTATCAAAAAAGCAAAAGATTTAACGCGAAAAACGTAAATAACCGCGAATACATGCAAAAGCGATAAAGGTTATTTTTGTTTCTTAGGTCGGACCTAAAAAATCATGTACTTTTGGAGCATGGCCTTAGTTGTTATTTAATTCAGTCATCCCGGTATGTTTCTCGCTGCAACCCAGTTGCATTAGTTTGAGTGAGCATCGTGGGTTTATTCAGGCGTATTTGTGAAAGACGAAATTTGTTTGTGTTCTATCTTGATCAATATTTTATTTAAACTTACGCGCATTCGCGGTTATTCGTTTTCATTTGCATTGTCTTTTTCGTCTAAAGTTTTCTTTACGCTATTCAGGGTTTTGCGCATCTCAGTAATATGAGGAAAAGTTGCATAGGCGCGCAGGCCCTCTTTCATAGTCATTAATGGGTCGCCCATGTAAGCCCCCGCATCTTTTATGCTATTTCTTACGGTGCTCGCCCCCCCGACCAGGACGTTGTCACAAATAGTAATGTGGCCATTGATGGACGACCGACCACCAAACGAGCAGCGGTTACCTATAGTGGTGGAGCCTGCGGTAATAAATCCGGCGGTGATAAAGCATTGTTCACCAACCACGGTGTTGTGCGCCAGGTGGCAGTGGTTATCAATTTTTGAGTGACGTCCAATGTGAGTGTTTTCAAATGTTCCCCGATCAATATTGACGCCGGCGCCAATGTGCACGTGGTCTTCTAATATAACTTTTCCGTAATGGGGAATGCGATGGTGGTCGCCCTTGTCATCGGTCGCATACCCGTAACCTTCGGTACCAATCGCGCTTTGTGGATGCACTTCGCAATGTTTGCCCATTTCTGTGTGATGAGCAATAAAGACCATGGCGTGAATATGGCAGGCGTCACCTAGCTGGCTGTGAGACTCAATCACCGTTTGAGCGCCAATGAAGCAGTCTTCGCCAATGACTACATCGTCATAAATAACTACGTTGGGACCAATGACCGTGTTTTTTCCAATGCGTGCGCTCGGAGCAATACTGGCACTGGGGTGAATGTTTGAATCGCCTAGCTGCAGTCGATTGTCTGTAATGGCAAAAAACGACAGGTTAACCAGTGACATTGCCATTTTAGGATTGGCCGTTGATAAAAAAGTGATCTTAGGATTGAGCTCACCGACGTCCAGTTTTTGAATATTTTTTTCGGCAATAACGGCAATAGCAACCTGGGAGGAATTAATTTGTGAAATTAATTTGTTGTCACTTAAAAAGATAATGCTGTTGTTTAAAGGGTTTTCAACCGAGCTGGGTAAACCGGCCTGACTGGATTTATCGCCGGAGACTAAAGAGAAAAACTCTGGCCATTTATCGAGTATTTGTTGTGCGGTTACTGACATTGATATCCCTTTGTAATGTTTGAATGAAAATTTTTTTTATCATAGCATGAGAGCTGAAAATTCACGAAAAAATAAATGTTAACTTATATCTAATAGATTGGTTTTTCACCCTCGGGGCGACGTTTAAAACGTTTATAGGTCCACTGGTATTGATGGGGGGTTTCACGAATTAATTTTTCCACATCCAGATTCATTTGTGCAGTGGCAGGCTCCAGTTCCATATTCGCTAAATTTTTGCTGGATTCACGGAAAATTAATTTAAATCCACTACTGTCTTCAAGACGCTGCGCATAGGTGTATAAAACAACCGCATTGGTTTTTTTAGCCAGTTTGGGTAGCAGGGGCATGGTGTAACAAAGGTGACCGAAAAAAGGTACAAATAATCCGTTTTCATAGGGTGATTGATCAGGCAATATACCAACCAGTTCCGATTGTTTTAAGGCTTTGCTCATGGCGCGAATGCCGCTGATATCCGTAGGTACCAGCTTGGCACCGGTACGCTGGCGAGCTTCGCGCATTAAATTATCCGCTACAGGATCAGGCTGAGGGGCATACATGGAAGTCATGGTATAGTGTTTTGCGCAGTATAGTCCGACCAGTTCCCATGAACCGTAGTGTGGGACAGCGAGTATGACGCCCCGTCCCGCATCCTGAGCCTGTTTAATTAAGTGTTCTCCATCAATTTCTTTTACAAGTGCCAGTGTTTTGGTCGCATCGAGTTGCCACATTTTTCCCGCTTCTAAAATCACCTTGCCGGTTTCATGCAGAATTTTTTTAACCAGTTCTTTTTGTTGTGATGGATTTAATTCCGTAAAGCATAGCTCAACGTTCCTTTGTGCGATTCGACGAATTCGACTATTGGTCAGCCAGGTGAGTCTGGCAATTATTTTCCCCAGAAAGTGCACCGCTTTAAGTGGCAGCAATGCGGTAGTGATCAAGATGGCTTTTAATAAAAAATATTTCATTTACAGATATGTAGTCGCTGTTCAGTGGCGATCATGTGTAGAGGGACATCATGGCTTTGATGAGGTAGATTTTCAACCTGTTGAAGTTCATGCGCCAGGCCAATTAAATAAGGTTTGTAAGCCATATTTCTAAACCGGATAAAGCTCAGGCTGCGATCGTAAAATCCGCCACCCATGCCCAGCCGGTTGCCAGCCCTGTCAAAACCTACCAGTGGCATTAAAATTAAATTTAGCTGTTGTGGTTTAAGCCAGCATTTAGGGTGCACATCTGGCTCGGCAATTTGGAAACGGTTGAATTTCATTTTGCAGTTTACCGAATAGGGCGCGAAATACAGCCGGCTGGAAAATGGCGCTAACACGGGCAGGTATACTTTTTTATTAGCCCGCCAGGCACTTTGTATTATATACAGTGCATCAATTTCACCATCGGCAGCCAGGTAAGCGGCAATGCGCTTGCTATGCTTGAACAGGCGACTATTAGAGAGTTGCCGGTCTAGTTGCTGAGCATGTGTATCCTGAGTGTCAAAATCCAGTGCTTTACGTTGTTGACGTAGTGTCGAACGTAAAAGCTGTCTTTGTCTTTGTGGGTTGAGTCGCGCAGGGTTTGTCATAACCAAATATAAAAAAAGCCTCGCATTGCGAGGCTGGTGTTTAGGAGGGTGCAGCCACAAATGCCGTAGCAAGTCTCACGAACCTTGAACCAGAAGTTCAGGTGGGAACTTGCGTCGATGTATAAGGCTTCCCGCTACAAGCGGTAATGCACACAGCACCGGCAGACACATTCCCGGGGTCGATGAGTAAGGCTCAAGGGTTTTATAAGTATGCTTACAAACACCGCAGAAGCACCCAAACTCTTCTGTTGTCGCTCATTTCACTGCTGGCTGACTCCAGCTCCGCGTTAAAAAATGATCATTTACTCAAGTAAACTCACATTTTTCGCCTTGATCTGAAGCCAGCCAGCAGCGAACTGAGCGACAACACTTTATCTTTTCCTGTCGTCTCTCAAGGCCGCGTTAAAAAATGATCATTTACTCAAGTAAACTCACATTTTTCGCCTTGATCTGAAGCTAGCCAGCAGCGAACTGAGCGACAACACTTTATCTTTTCCTGTCGTCTCTCAAGGCCGCGTTAAAAAATGATCATTTACTCAAGTAAACTCACATTTTTCGCCTTGATCTGAAGCCAGCCAGCAGCGAACTGAGCGACAACACTTTATCTTTTCCTGTCGTCTCTCAGGGCCGCGTTAAAAAATGATCATTTACTCAAGTAAACTCACATTTTTCGCCTTGATCTGAAGCTAGCTGACAGTAAGCTGAGCGACAACATAACTTATCTATATTATGCGACTTCTATGTCCCGAAGTGCAATATCTATTTTCTTTTGTAGATTTAGCATCCGATTATCAACATCTTCTAAATCACCTGCAAATTCCTGGCTACCCAACAATTCGTGGGCTAGATTAAGCGCCGCCATTATGGCAATACGCTCGGTACCAATAATAGAGCCCTTACGTTTAATCTCGTTCAGGCGGTCGTTTAGAAAACTGGCGGAATCTTTTAGCGAAGCCTGTTGATCCTGTGGGCAGGCGACGCGATAGTCCTTGTCCATTATTCTAATATCGAGACCATTGTTGCCCATAAAATCTTCCAAAAAAAATATCTGTTAACGATAACTGAAAAGCAGTATGCCTGACGCTCTACCTGTAAAAATAGAACTGCGTTGAATTATTAATAAATAAACTATGCCGTTTCGATTGTTTTAAGGCGAGTAATCATGCTTTCAACCTGATTGCGCACCGTTTCCCTTTGCTCAACTAATTGGGAGCGTTCGCCTTTAATGTCCTGCAATTGCTGTTTTAGCTCGGTATTTTCAGCCGCTAATTTTTTAGATAGCGTCAGCAGTTCTTCAACCTTGCCTTCCAGCGCTTCGATATTGCTTTGGTTTTCAGTATTCATAGTGCTAAATATAGTTAGTCCTTGAGCTCAGGTCAAATTTTTCAGGAGCCGACCTGTACATGTTAGAATCAGGTTTGATTTTAGAGTTGTAGGTTAAAATCAGCCTGGCAGTTTTATTTTTATATTAAATTTCAACAAGTTGTCATAAAATCACAGGGGAAAATTCACCCCGGATGTTGTGCCAGGTAAAAAACAGATAATTTTACTGACAGGAAAATAAATGACTTCCAGACCGGATTATAACAGCTTAACCGATGCATTGGCCAAGGCTGAAGCAGATTTAGTCGCATCTGAATCGCACGGATCCCTCTGCGGCATGCTTTGTGCGGCGGGCAAGGTCGAGTTGAGTGCGTGGCTTGAACAGGTGTTTGAAGTATTTGATGTAAATGATATGTTGATCAAAGAAGCCAGCCAGCAACTCGTTGGCCTGTTTAATGACACCCACGAACAGCTGAATGATTCAGAAGTGCACTTTCAATTGCTCCTGCCGGATGATAATGAATCACTGGCTCAACGCACCGAGGCCCTGGCACTCTGGTGCCAGGGATTTACCTATGGGCTGGCCGCGGGGGGATTGAAGAAAGACCAGAAATTACCCGAAGATACCGCAGAGCTGATAGCGGACATGGTTGAAATTGCCCGCGCCGGTCATGATCAGGGTGAAGATAGTGATGCGGATGAGGATTCATATATGCAAATTTATGAGTATGTGCGTATGGGGGTCCTGTTAATTAATGAGGAACTACAACCGTCCCACAAGGCGCCGCAAACCCTGCAGTAAGCCCAGTTTCCCTCCCCGGTAAATAATTTTAAAGAGACCTGAATGAACCCCAAAATTCACGCACGACATAGAAAACAACTGCTTCGCATGATTGGTGAGGATGGTATCGCAATACTCCCCGCTGCACCGGTACGCTGTAGAAACCGAGATGTGGACTACCCCTACCGACAGGACAGTGATTTTTTTTACCTAAGTGGATTTCCCGAACCAGAGGCGGTAATCGTACTGGTGCCCGGACGCAAAAATGGTGAATATATTTTATTCTGTCGCGACAAGGACGAAGAGCAGGAAGTCTGGCACGGCAGGCGGGCTGGCCCGGAAGGCGCGATGGAGACCTACGCGGCGGATGATGCGTTTCCCATCGACGATATCGATGATATTTTACCCGGCCTGATGGAGCACTGTGAACGGGTATATCATACCATGGGTCTGGATCCACAATTTGACAAACGGGTGATGGACTGGGTGAATTCCTTACGAAAACAATCCCGCTCCGGTGGGCATGTGCCATATGAATTTGTTTCCCTGGATTATTTGCTCCATGACATGCGCCTGTTTAAAAGTCGCGATGAATTGCGACTAATGAAAAAAGCAGCTCAAATTTCTGTACAGGCTCACAAGCAGGCCATGCGTATCTGCAAGCCCGGCATGAATGAGTATCAGCTCGACGCCATCATTATGTATGAGTTTCAAAAAAATGGTGCAACCTGGGCCTACCCGAGCATTGTGGGTGGTGGCGCAAATAGCTGTATTTTGCACTACACCGAAAATAATATGCCGCTCAATGACGGTGAGCTGGTACTGATTGATGCGGGTTGTGAACTGGGTGGCTATGATGCGGATATTACCCGCTCATTTCCCGTTAATGGCAAATACACAGCAGCTCAAAAAGAAATTTTTGATTTAGTGGTGCAGGCCAATCTGGCGGCTATTAAAAAAGTTAAACCAGGTAACCACTGGAACGACCCCCATGAAGCGGCGGTGAAAGTTTTAACCAAGGGCATGATTGAATTAGGCTTATTAAAAGGAACATTGAGTAAGCTCATTAAAGACGAAAGCTACAAAAAATATTATATGCATAGAACCGGCCACTGGCTGGGTATGGATGTGCATGATGTGGGTGATTACAAAGTGGATGATGAGTGGCGCCTGTTAGAGCCGGGGATGGTGTTAACCATCGAACCAGGTTTATACATTCCCCACGGCAGCCGTGGTGCAAAACGCTGGTGGGATATCGGTGTGCGCATTGAAGATGATGTGGTGGTGACCAAAGAGGGTTGTGAGGTGTTGAGTGAAGGTCTGCCGAAAACAACGGCTGGGATTGAAGCGATAATGGCTGGAGAGTAACCCCTGTTTGTTGCTAGCATGAAAGAAAAAATATAAAGAAAAAGACAACGCAAATGAAAGCAGATGAATACGAATTCACGCGAAACAACAAAGACTTTGGCTCCCCTCTTAGGAAAAGAGGGGCTGGGGGAGATTTTGTTCTAAACTTAATTCCCCCTCAATTCCTCTTTTTCAAAGGGAGAGGTCACCTTGAGTCTTTATTTCCAGGTATTTGCGGTAAATAGTTTTTGAATTTTATGAAAAACCAATATGACATCATCATAATCGGCGGCGGCATGGTCGGTGCCAGTCTAGTTGCGGCGCTAAAGAATCACGCAGATATAAAAGTGGCCGTTGTCGAAGCCTATCAATTTAATTCCGAATCACAACCCAGTTTTGATGATCGTTCCATCGCACTGTCTTACGGCTCACGTAGAATCTGGGAGTCTATGGGGTTGTGGGAAAAATTAGAGCCTGAAATTGAATCTATTAAATCCATTCACGTTTCCGATCGTGGGCACCTGGGTGCAACACGTATTACCCACACAGAAGAAAAAGTAGAAGCCCTCGGTTATGTGGTTGAAAACCGGGTGATGGGAAAAGTTTTAATGGACGAGGTGGCTTCGTTAAAACACGTTGACTGGTTTTGCCCCGCAACGATTCAATCGTTAAACCAGTCAGCTGAACAGCTTGAGATAAAAATTAAAACCGATCAGGGTGAGCAAAACCTGCAGGCTAAATTATTAGTGGCAGCGGATGGCGTGCAATCGGTTACCCGAAAGTTGGCGGGGCTGGACGTGCAGCGCGAAGACTATAAACAGTCCGCAATTATAGCCAATATACAAACGGATCAGTTACATCAGGGCATTGCCTATGAGCGATTTACTAATAGTGGTCCGATTGCCTTTTTACCAATGACAGACAATCGTTATTCGGTGGTGTGGACCTGCGAGCAAAAAGACACGGCTCGCATTATGCAACTCACAGATGAAGCGTTTATCAATGAATTACAACAGGGTTTTGGTCATCGCGCAGGTAATATTGAGAAAACCGGCGAGCGCTTTTCCTACCCTTTAGCGTATACGCAAACCGAGCAGTTAACCAAAGGCCGGGTGGTGATTATTGGTAATGCGGCCCATGCACTTCATCCGGTTTCCGGGCAGGGTTATAATTTAGCTTTGCGCGATGTAGCGGAACTGGCGCAAATGATCGTGGGAAGTTCTGATCCGGGGCATGCATTATTATTAGCGGAGTATCATGCAAAAAGATTAAAAGATATGAAACGGGTTTATCGTATTACTGATTCCATGGTTAAAGTTTTTTCAAATGATAATGCAGCATTAGGGCATCTGCGTGCCTCGGGTTTGATTGCACTGGATTTAATATCGCCACTACGGTCGTTAATGGCGCGGCAAAGTATGGGGCTGCTGGGAAGGATGAACAGGTTGCAGCGGCGGTTGCCGTTGTAGAATAGAAATAGAAGAAAAAGAAAACGCAAATGAATGTAAGTAAACTCAAATTATCTCTCTACAGGAATGCTACTTTCCCCCCTCTTAGAAAAAGAGGGGCCGGGGGAGATTTTGTTTTAAATTTAACCCCCCCTCAGTTATATAATTTAACCCCACGATGCGCCTGGTATGGCACTGTTTTAGATGTACTCCCGTTTTTCAAAGTGGGAAGTTTCCGTATAGATTTTTTTGCGGCCATTTGCGTCTATTCGCGATCATTTGCTTTTTCTTTTTCCCGTGCTTTTCAATTTTATGCATAATCAATACGACATCATCATCATCGGCGGCGGCATGGTAGGCTTAACCCTCGCCTGTGCCCTTGGTCGGCAGTCATTTAAAATTGCCATAGTCGAAGCTTTTCAGCCGCAGGACATTAACCCGGGTGATGAATATGAGTTGCGCGTTTCCGCTATCAGTAAATCATCTCAACAAATTCTACAGAACGTAAATGCCTGGCAGGGTATGTTAAATCGTCGCGCCTGTGCCTATCAGCACATGCATGTGTGGGATGCCACCGGTGATGGCAATATACATTTTGATGCGGCGGATTTAGGCATCGATTCACTCGGACATATTATTGAAAATAAAGTGATTCAGTTTTCATTGTTAGAACAATGTTTGCAGTTGCCGGATGTTGACTGGTTATGTCCACAGCAGGTGAGTGATATTACTGTTTCGGAAAACCAACAAACTGTGACCCTCAATAATGGCGAAGTGATTCGCGCAAAATTACTGGTCGGTGCCGATGGTGCAAACTCAAAAGTGCGCGAAGCGGCGGGTATTGAAATTAACCAGTCCCCTTACGAGCAAAAAGCCGTTGTTGCTGTAGTGAAAAGCAATTTGCATCATAAAGATACCGCGTGGCAGCGATTTTTACCCAGCGGTCCCCTGGCTTTTTTGCCCCTGGGTGATGGTAGGTGCTCTATTGTCTGGTCCGCGGAAAACCAGCGCGCAGATGAACTGCTTGACATGGATGAAGCGACATTCATGCGTGAGTTGCAGGATGCATTTGAAAATACCCTGGGGAAAATTGAAAAAATTAGTCAACGTGCGGCATTTCCATTAGTGCGCCGCCACGCAAATGAGTATGTAAAAAAAGGCCTGGCATTGATTGGTGATGCAGCTCATACCATTCACCCACTGGCGGGGCAGGGGGTGAATCTGGGTTTGCTTGATGCGGCTGCTTTGGCAGAAACGATTATACGGGCGCGGGGGCAGGGGAAAAATATTGCATCATTAACCACCCTCAGAAAATATGAACGCTGGCGGCGTGGGGACAACAGTTTAATGATGTACAGTATGAGTGGCTTTAAAAATTTATTTAGTAATGAGCAAACCGAATTGACGTTTGTACGTAATGCGGGGCTGAATCTGGTTAATGGTCTAGGTCCGGTTAAAAATAAATTAATGCGCCATGCTTTAGGTCTGGAAGGTGATTTGCCAGAAATGGCTAAATCGATTGGCTGGTAATTAGCGTCGGTAATGCTTTTGCTAATTCCCCTTTTTGAAAAACAGAGAATATATATTTTTATTACTACCAGCTTGATAGTACAAAATATTAATTTCACGGGGAGATTTAGTGAGTCTTAATTTACTGCGTGGTATTTATAGTCGATATAAACCTGGAGGTTAAAAACCTAAACCGACAATAGTATGCATAACATTAAACTATCAGATGTCAGCTATTCAGAGAAAGTGTTAACCCAGGCGGTTTTACAGATAACCCAGATGCTGGGTCTTTATCATGCAGAACTCGCCCGTATACTTCATTTGCAGTGTGCGGATATTGCGGAGTTATCTAATGCAAATAATGTAATTTCTAAAAAATCTGTAGCCTGGATCGAAGCTGAAAAATATATATCACTCTATGAATGTTTATATCTTTCACATGATGGTCAAGAGGCGCAAATAAATAACTGGTTGAGAAAGAAAAATAAAAACCTACAGGCTATCCCCCTTTATTTAATGGTGGATGAGTTACGTATTGACGATGTGCTTGATGTTGCCAGAATAAACGATTAGTTGTTTTCTGGAAGTTCTTTAATATACAAATCCTGTTTGCTATAAGGGATTTCAATATTATCTTTATTAAATGTTTTATAAATGGTGGTTAATAATATATCCACTACCTGTCCGCGAAGTGATGGATCTTCAACCCAGCACAATAAATCCAGATCTAAACTGGAATTGCCAAAGTTTCTAAAACGTACCCGGGGTTCAGGGTCGTGGCAGACTTTTTCTTCTTCCATGGCAATATCAAATAATATTTTCTTTACCTGGTCAATATCACTACCATAAGCCACGCCGACACTGACCCGAATGCGAAATTTCTTATAGGGGCCGCCGGATTCATTAATGATTTTAGTAGTGCCCATGATGGAGTTGGGAATGGTGAGTTCAACATCGTCGCGGGTGAGCATGCGGGTGCTGCGAATACCAATGTGCGTCACCCTGCCGCGCTCGCCACTATCGAGCACGATATAGTCGCCAATTTTATAGGGCGCATCGGCGAGAATTAAAACACCGGAAAATAAATTGGCGAGGGTGTCTTTAGCGGCAAAACCCACTGCAATACCCACAATACCGGCAGAGGCTAGCCAGGCAGTCATATCGATATGCCAGAGCACAAAGATAAAGTACACGACCAGACCGCTAATAATCAGTATTGATAGATTTTGAAACAGGGGCTGGGTTTGTTTACTAACCAGTGGCAGGTTTTGTTCACTGTGACTGAAGTAGGTGAGTAATATTCGACTGAGGCGAATCAAAAATAATGCCCACACCAGCAAGGCAAAGGTGTAAAGAAATTGCGAGGCCAGCTCGCCAGTTTGTGTAGAAAAAATGAGTTTGCTGGACAGGCCAAGTGCAATCAGGATGATGCTATTACTAATCGTGGGGCGGCTAATGTGAATGATCTGGTTATCTAAATGGGTACTGGTTTTATCCGCAATTTTTAAAATGAGTTTGCTGATAATGCTGTTGAAAATACGCGCCAGTAGCAGACTGATCAGTAAGATTATAATCGCCTGATAAAACGGATTTTCACTGAAGGTGTTCAGCAGGCTCATTAATTTGCTCTCGTAGAATAACCAGTCCATATTTCAGTGTGCATATTTGTTAGAAGAATTTAAATAGTCCCAGAAATTGCTGGAGAATACAAACAGGGTGATTAATGGGCGGCTTTCGCGGACCTGATTTTCAGGCTACAAAGGCTAGTCTGATGCTATGTAGCAATTCCTTCGTATCTGGTTTATAGTACGGCCTCAATTTAAGCCATGTATTTAGCATCGCTTGAAGCTGTGGGAGAGACCTGCCAAAGGCAGGCACCGAAGGCGCAACCGCCCGGAAACGCTCAGGTAAAAGGACTACAGCTTCTCGCTCAGATCACAAAAATCAGGTGATCTGGCAATTGACTCTGGAGAGCGGCCGCATACGACGGTCCACCGAAGGGGACGCGTAGCCATTATCGCCACGTCAATCTCTCAGGTACCGAGGACAGAGGGGGTTTCTTTAACTGGAGAGCCTTTTGTTATGAGTCAACAAACTTGTTTATTTAAAAATCACCAGAACCACGGTGGCAAAATCATCGATTTCGCCGGCTGGGAAATGCCCATTAATTACGGTTCTCAGGTTGAAGAGCACCATCAGGTGCGCAACGATGCGGGTATGTTTGATGTATCCCATATGACCGTGGTTGACCTGCAGGGTGAAAGGGTTATTGCCTTTCTGCAATATTTACTGGCCAATGATGTCGCCAAATTAAAAACAGAAGGCAAGGCCTTATACAGCGCTATGCTGGATGAAAATGGCGGTGTTATTGATGACCTGATCGTCTATTATATGAACGATCAGTGGTTTCGCATGGTCGTGAATGCGGCCACACGGGATAAAGACCTGGCGTGGATTAATAAACAGTCTGCGGCATTTGAGGTATCGGTAACTGAACGGCCTGAGCTGGCAATGATCGCGGTGCAGGGGCCCAATGCAATTAAAAAGGCATTGTCTGTGCTGCCATTAGATGTGAGTCAGGCCGCGGCAGAGTTAAAGCGCTTTGTGGGTTGCGCATCCGGCGACTGGTTTATTGCCCGCACCGGTTACACCGGTGAAGATGGCTTTGAAATTATGCTGCCGGAATCTGAGGCCCCCGAATTCTGGGAGGCACTGGCCAAAGCCGGTGTTAAACCCATCGGTCTTGGTGCACGTGATACCCTTCGCCTGGAAGCCGGTATGAATTTATATGGCACGGATATGGATGAATCCACATCCCCGCTCATTTCAAACCTGGGTTGGACCATTGCCTGGGAACCCGCGGATAGAAATTTTATTGGTCGTGACAGGATTGCGGCTGAAAAAGCGGCGGGTGTTAAGCAAAAATTAGTCGGCCTTGTGCTGGAAGGCAAAGGTGTTTTACGTAGCCATATGAAAGTGGTTTGCGAAACCGGTGAAGGTGAAATCACCTCCGGTACATTTTCCCCCAGTTTAAAACAGGCCATTGCCATTGCACGTGTTCCAGTGGATATTGGTGACAGTTGTGAAATTGAAGTACGTGGGAAGTTGTTAAAGGCCAAAGTGGTCAAACCGGTTTTTTTCCGTGAAGGGAAATCCTGTTTGTAGCGGACTTTTAAATTAAACGGTTGTCCTCGAATACGGGTGTCGCTGGATTTATGACACAGGTTATCGAGAGTGACACAAAGCAAATATATAAATAGAAATAAGAGGTTATTAACATGAGCGAAATACCAACAGATTTACGTTATACATCATCCCACGAATGGGTTCGTCTGGAAGAAGACGGTACGGTAACCATCGGCATATCCGACCACGCACAGGAAGCCCTGGGGGATATTGTTTTTGTTGAATTACCCGAAATAGATTCTGAAATTTCACAGGGCGAAGCCTGCTGTGTGGTTGAATCTGTCAAAGCGGCATCGGATATTTACATGCCGATTTCTGGTGAAGTCGTTGATACGAATCAGGCGCTCGTTGATGAGCCGGAAATGATCAATGCATCGGCGTACGATGATGGCTGGATATTTAAAATTAAACCAGCAGATGAAGATGATATAGAACAGCTGATGGATGCGAGTTCATATGAAGCCGAGTGCGAAGACTAGACATTTTTTTGCACAATGGCATGGGTAGTCCCCGTGGCTTTGTGCAAAAAGTGTTATTCAAGTTTTAAATATTGACCATACTTTAAAGTAGTGACCCAAAATGCCATTTGTACCCCACACCGAAACTGAAATTAAAGAAATGCTATCTGTCATTGGCATCGATAGCATCGATAATTTATTTGATGAAATTCCCGCACATCTAAAAATTGATGGGCTGGAAAATGTGCCCGCGGGCCTTAATGAAATGAGTATTAATCGTTTAATGCAAAATCGTGCTGCGGAAGATGGTCAGCCACTTTGTTTTATCGGTGCGGGTGCTTACGATCATCATATTCCCGCGGCGGTCTGGCAAATCACCACCCGTGGTGAATATTACACGGCGTATACGCCCTATCAGGCAGAAGCCTCCCAGGGAACATTACAGCTAACGTATGAGTTCCAGAGTATGATGACCGCATTAACCGCTATGGATGTATCCAATGCGTCTTTGTATGACGGTGCATCAGCGGTGGCGGAAGCTGCATTGATGGCGGTGCGAGCGAATCGTAAATCTAAGTCACGAAAAGTTTTAGTCCCTCGCTCATTAAATCCGGTTTATAAAGAAGTAACCCACACTATTGTTAAACATCAAAACATTGAATTGATCGATGTTGAATTTGATAGCGCAACCAGTAAAACGTCTATGGCTGCACTGGAAAAATTTAGTGATGAAGATATTACTGCTGTGGTTATCTCGCAACCCAACTTTTTTGGCACCCTTGAAGACGTGGATGCAATTACCAACTGGGCCCATGAGCATAATATTGTTGTCATTGCGGTGGTTAACCCGTTAAGCCTGGCCTTATTAAAACCGCCGGGTCAATGGGGTGATAGCGGTGCAGATATTGCAGTGGGTGATGGCCAGCCATTAGGGGCACCTATGTCGTCCGGTGGGCCGTACTACGGGTTTATGTGCTGTAAAAAATCCTTTGTTAGACAAATGCCTGGACGTATTGTTGGGCGTACGGTAGACCAGGAAGGTCGCGAAGGTTTTGTGTTAACCCTGCAGGCGCGCGAACAACATATTCGTCGTTCAAAAGCCACTTCAAATATCTGTACTAATCAGGGGCTCGTCGTTACTGCCTCGACTATCCATATGAGTTTACTGGGTCCGCAAGGTTTAAAACAAACCGCCATTAGCTGTCATCAAAACACCCAGCTGATGGTCGAAAAATTATCGGCAATTGACGGTGTTGAAGTTGTGTTTGACCAGCCGCGGTTTCATGAGGTGGTGTTGCGCCTGAATAAATCGTCAAAAGAAGTTTTAAATAAACTGGCGGACCAGAATATTTTAGCGGGTTATGATTTAGCAAACGCGTATTCATTAAAAGATTACCCAGAGTTTGAAAATTGTATATTAGTTTGCGCAACCGAGTTACGCATAGCGCAAGATATTGAAACTTTAGCGACGGCTCTGGCGGATGCGTTAAAGTAAAAAAGCTTGCCATTAGTGCGCATGTAGTCATCCAGTGTACTTATATTTGATAAGTGACTGTGTATCAGGCCAGGAAGCATCCAGGCCGAAAGTAAAGAGAGTAAAGTATGCTAATTTTTGAACACTCAGCCAAAGGCCGAAAAACTAAAATTCAATCTGAGTCAGGTCATGTTACGCCGACAGATATTCCCGCAGAATTTCTAAGAAACGAAGCGCCGGCCTTGCCGGAAGTTTCAGAGATGCAGGCAGTGCGTCACTACACGTCGTTGTCGCAAAAAAACTTCAGCATTGACACGCATTTCTATCCCCTGGGTTCGTGCACCATGAAGCACAACCCGCGGGCGTGTAATTCACTGGCGATGTTGCCGGGTTTCTTATCGCGCCACCCGTTAGCGCCGCAGCAAAATTCCCAGGGTTTTATGGCCTGTATGTATGAACTACAGGAAATGCTTTGTGATGTAACCGGCATGGCTGCATTTTCATTGGCACCGATGGCGGGTGCCCAGGGTGAGTTTGCTGGCGTTGCAATGATGCGAGCCTATCACGATGCAAATGGCGATACAGAGCGGCGGGAAATTTTAGTGCCGGATGCGGCCCACGGAACTAATCCAGCAACCGCAACCATGTGTGGCTTTACGGTAAAAGAAATTCCAACACTGGCCAGTGGTGATGTTGACGTGGATGCATTAAAAGCGGCGGTGGGACCACAAACTGCGGGGCTCATGTTAACCAATCCATCAACCCTGGGTGTGTTTGAACGCAAGATAGAAGAAATTGCAAAACTCATACACGATGCGGGCGGCCTGCTTTATTACGATGGTGCAAACTTAAACGCTATTCTCGGAAAAATTCGTCCCGGGGATATGGGCTTTGATGTTATTCACTCAAATCTGCATAAAACATTTTCAACGCCCCACGGTGGCGGAGGACCGGGTTCCGGTGCAATTGGTGTGGCGGAACGTTTAAAGCCATTTATGCCATTACCGGTGGTTGCCAAAGAAGCGGATAACTACCGCTGGTTAACCGAAGAAGATTTGCCGCACTCCATTGGACGGATGTCCGCCTTCATGGGTAATGCCGGTGTGCTATTACGTGCATATATTTACATGCGTTTACTGGGTGCTGAAGGTATGCGACGTGTTGCTGAATTTGCAACGCTTAATGCGAATTACATGATGACGCAATTAAAAGCCCGCGGATTTGAAGCGGCGATTCCGGATCGTTATGCATCCCATGAATTTATTATCACCCTGAAAACCCAGGCCAAAGAGCTTAATGTGAGCGCGATGGATTTTGCCAAGCGGTTACTGGATAAAGGTTATCACGCACCCACAACCTATTTCCCATTACTGGTGCCCGAATGTTTATTAATCGAGCCCACTGAATCTGAAGCCAAAGAGATGCTGGATGGTTTTGTAGATGCTTTAGTGGAAATTCAGCAGGAAGCACAAACCGATGCAAATATGCTGCACAATGCGCCTTACACCATGCCGGTCAACAGGCTGGATGAAGTTCGTGCAGCCAAGCAGCTGGATCTGGCGTGGTCAGCTGAAGATAAATAGTAAAATTTATCAGCTCTATCACTTCTGTGACTGGGCGCCTACTATAACCCGTCTCCATCAGGGACATGTCGCTACTTTTAGCGTTGTGTCCCATGTTTAAATGCCAGTAAGTTAAGCGTTTAGTCATTAATATAAATAAAAAATAACCCGATTTTTTTTAGGCCTCTCCCTTAGAAAAACGAGAGTGCATATAAAATAGTGCCGCATCAGGTGCATCGTGGAGTTAAATTATATGGCTGAAGGGGTGGGTAAAAATTTGATATGTTCTAAATCTCCCCCAACCCCTCTTTTTCAAAGATGGGAGTAATACAAATAAAAAGCGTTTCATTCAATAGATTAGCGATTAACTTACGGGTATTGCGATTAGACCGGCAGAGCGATGAACGATTTTGCTGAGCCACCTCAGGTGCAGCATAAGCATTTGAAATATAATCGCACAGGAGTATAGTAATTTTAAATTAAACAACAGGGTGTTAACTAATGAAAAAATCATCACGTGTATTGCGGCTTCTAATGGGTCTTTTTATCTTCTTAAGTTTAAGTGCAAATTTAGCAGCGCGGGAAGTTGCCGATGTAAAACTGATCGAGCAAATAACGGTAGAGGCGGTTGATGATATTTTAAAATTGAATGGTGCGGGTATTCGAACAAAATTCTTTTTTAACATTTATGTAGGCGCCCTCTACCTGACTGAAAAGCAAAATAACGCGCAGGCCATTTTAAACGGTACGAAAGCGAATCGAGTGCTGATGCACTTTCTTTACGATGAAGTTGAAAAGAAAAAACTGGTGGATGCCTGGGTAGAAGGCTTTAAAGATAATGTGGATGCGAAAACTTTCGCGGCGCTCAAGGATCGTTTGAGTAAGTTTAACCAGATGTTTTCTGATATGCGTAAAGGTGATTTGGTACTGCTGGATTATATTCCCGGTAAAGGTACTCGGGTAATGATAAAAGGAGATGTGAAAGGAACCATTGAAGGGGCAGATTTTAATCGTGCGTTATTATCTGTGTGGCTGGGAGAAGAACCGGTGACTGAAGCATTAAAAGACGCGATGCTGGGAATTGAAGAAGAGTAGGGTTCACTTAACCCATCATTGCCATCTGTACCGCTTCTTCGTTCTGAAAAATGGCGGTTAAAAGCTGGCTGATTTGTGGCAGGACTTCATCGATAGAATCCAGGTTGTCGAGGGTGCCTAAATAAGATTTAATATTAACGAGACTGCAGCCAATACCATAAACCTCAGCGTCCTGGGCTTCATCCTGCTGAGTGCAGCTTGCAATGTTTTCCGGCTTAAGGGCTTTTTCAAGTGCTATCTGTGCCATGTGTTCCGCGTTCAGTTCCATATCGTTCATATTGGAAATAGCCTGTTCTTTCAGGTGGGGCGGCATGGCAATAGACTGTTGCTGCATTAATTTGCGCGATTCGCGCAGGGGTTTAATAACGGTTTGCCAGGGTTGAATAGTATCGAGCAGAGTCTGTAAATCATCATCGCTCAGATGTAGATTTTTATCCCCCATCCAGCAGCAGTACAGCAGCATATTTGTGTCGGTATCGAAATGACTCTGTAACGCCAGACAAATTTTTTCAACCTCGGGTAAGGTCCAGATTTGGGTGGAGTAATTCCAGAATTCGCTGTTTGGGTAATCCATAAGTCTGTAGGGTTTTAAAGTTTAATTTGATACTAAGCCTAGTTCAGATCTTAGCTGATTGCAGCTGTCTGCAGATGATTTCTTGCCGAATCGAGTAGTTTTTGACGAGTGACAACACCACTCAATATCTCCTTTCCAATAATAAAAGTGGGGACGCTTTTTGCCTGTAATGCACCGGCATATTGTAAGTAGCTCAGCAGGCTGGAGGGGACTGAATCCGCAGGGCCATTGGCAAACTCATCGCTCCAGGCCTGGTTGACAATATTTTCCGGGATGTTTTTTTCATGGGCAATTTCCCGCAGTACGGTTTCATCGCCAATGTTTTTACCGTCGATAAAATAGGCGTTGAATAAACGTTCATGCAGCGGGTAAAAAAGTTCTGCCCCCAGGGGTTTAACCGCTTCGCTAAGGAGTAATGCTTTGCGAGAGTTAGTCGTGATGGTTTGTTCACACAGGGTGATACCTTCTTCCTGAGCAAGTTGCAGTAGATTTTTAGACATTTCATCCCATACTTCATCGCTATAATTGAGCATCTTTATTGAATGGCCTGTGCTCGGGGTTTCGGGGTGAATTTCGATAAAGCACCAGTTAACTTTTAAGTCATAAATTTCGCGCAGCGCATTGAGACGCAGGTGTCCGATAAAACAAAATGGGCAAATGTAATCGCTGAGAATCGTAATTTTAAGTTCAGGTTTAGGCATGTGTCGACCGGTTTGGGCTTATATTTAGACACTAGTCTGAATTTAATTTTAAATCAAGCTCGAACTCTGACGGTTCTGCGACTATGCTTTTAATAATGCATTTAAATACCGGAAAGAGAAAATATGAAAAGCATAAGCCTTATTGGCCTGTTCATTTTACTGTTCGCTTCCCAGGCCTTCGCCAGAGACTTTGAAGGGGGTTATGCGGTGTTCGGTGCGGGTGGTGAAAGTTGTAAAACATATTTAACCTCTATGAAAACGGGTCAGCGACAGGAATATTTTATCAACTGGACTATCGGCTATTTAACCGCTTTTAATGTGATTATGCCCAATACGTATAATATTTTAGGTGAATCAGATTTTGCCGAAGCGCAGGGCTGGTTACAGCGTCATTGCAATCGTTATAAGAATCAGCTGTATATTAATGCGCTCATTAAATTAACCGAGGTGCTCTACCCGTTGCGCTATGAATCGGGGTTGAAAAAGTCGCCTGCGCCATCACTGAAAGATGTTGGGAAGGCGGTTAAGTAAGTCGATTTCCCCGCCTTTGTAAAAGGCATACTGAAGGGTGTGTATTTAGTTGCCTACAAACAAATACCCCGCTAACCCAATCAACATAAATGCAAACACCTGTTTCAATTTCCTAACATCCAGCTTATGCGCCAGATGTGCCCCAAGGGGCGCAAAAATCATACTGCTAATCACGATACCTGTAAGCGCTGGCAGGTAAATGAACCCCGCTGAATATTGCGGAAGTTGAGTCTGGTTCCAGCCGGAGTATAAATAGCTTAGTGTCCCCCCAAGCGCAATCGGGAAGCCCACCGCGGCCGACGTTGCAATGGCTTTATGAATACTGCTGCCGTGCCACATAAGCCAGGGCACGGTAAGGCTGCCGCCGCCGATACCAACTACCGATGAGATAAAACCAATGACGCCGCCACTGCTGCTGAAATTAATGATGGATGGGTGGGTGTTGTGGACACGGGTTCTTGTGCCAGTTAGCATGTAGGTAGCAACTAGCAGTTCAAATATGGCGAATAACGGCTTTAAAATATCGCTGCTTAATGCGCCCGCAAATACGCCCCCGAACCATGCACCAATGAGAATTCCCGGGGTGAGCTTTACGGCCTGGACCCAGCTCACGGCCCCGTGTTGGTGATGGCTGTAAACCGAAGCAACTGAGGTAAATAAAATACTGGCTAAAGAGGTGCCGAGCGCCAGGTGCATAATGAATTCCTGGGGCAGGTTCAGCCAGAGAAAAATGCCAGCCAGTACCGGGACAATAACCAGCCCCCCACCGACCCCAAGCAGACCGGCAAGAAGGCCAACAACAGCGCCTAAAATCAGATACACCGTGATTTCTAAAATCATATCAGCCCGTCAGGTGGTTGTTATGGGCTGTTGATTTTATGATGGCAGGATCAGGTCGAGAAAATGTTTTGACATCAATTATCAGTGGTTGCCTTTTTAGCCTGGTGAGAATGATGTTGCTTATGGCCACGGTGGTTGCGATTGTGATGGCGAGTACCCTGCTGATTGCGATTGCCGCTACGGTTTCCCGGCCGGCTACCGTGTTTGCGATTTTGCCCTCCGTAGCGTTCAACATGGGCCTTAGGTTTGAGCTCCGCCAGCAACTCACTGGAGACGGCATCACTGGGAATACTGTGAGTGATGTAGTCTTCTATTTCCGGCAGGTAATGGGCGTAGTCTTCACAGGCAAAGCTGATTGCGGTGCCGGATGCACCGGCGCGTGCGGTACGGCCAATTCTGTGAACATAATCTTCAGCCATGGTAGGCAGGTCAAAATTAAATACGTGGCTGACTTCAGGAATATGCAGTCCCCTTGCAGCAACATCGGTGGCGACCAGAATTTTGCTTTCACCATCCTGAAATTTTTTCAGCAGGCTCTGGCGTTTTTTCTGGGGCACATCACCGGACAGAATCGCCGGGGGCAGATCATTACCGGTTAGCCAGGCATTAATATTATCCGCAACCCGTTTAGTATTAACGAACACAATACTGCGCGCAGGTTGTTCTTTTTGTAGCAGGCCGACTAACAGGGGAATTTTTTCATCATTTGCTGGGTAGTAGACCCGCTCTTCAATTTTATCCGCAGTGCGGTTTTCTGACTGTATTTTAATGTGCTTCGGTGCGTTCATTAATTCATATGCCAGCTCCTGTACTCGAAAGGAAAGGGTGGCAGAAAATAACATACTGAGGCGATGTGAGGGTTCCGGACAGCGGCGAATTAAATAACGAATGTCGTTGATAAAGCCCAGGTCAAACATGCGGTCCGCTTCATCCAGTACCAGGGACTGCACCATTTTCAGGTTGTAAACGTGCTGTTTAAAAAAGTCGATCAGGCGTCCGGGTGTGCCAATAAGGATATCGACCCCATCGCTAATGGATTGCTTTTGCTGATCGTAGCCCGTGCCACCATAAATCAGGGCCAGTTTGAGTCCGGTGTTTTTGCCAATGAGTTGCGCATCTTTATGAATCTGTATTGCCAGTTCACGGGTGGGTGCCAGGATTAATGCGCGGGGCTGGTTCGGTTTTCTGTGTTCTGGCGCGGCCTGGGTTAACAGTTTGTTGTAAACCCCTACCAGAAAGGCAATGGTTTTGCCTGTGCCGGTCTGGGCTTCCCCGGCCACATCGTGGTCGTCCAGTAATATGGGAAGACTATCTGCCTGAATGGGCGTACAAAGTTGAAAGTCGGCCTGATTCAATCCTTGCAGAAGTGCCTCAGGTAATTTATATTGATCAAATCGTTGATCAGTCAGGTGTGTGCTCATTGCCTAAGCATATAGTATGCGGACGTACTGTACAAATCTGTAAATTTAGCTAATATGGTTTCTACCGATTCTAATAACTAATTACCCGTCTATTTCGTTACTTAACCTGGTTAAGCAGTATTCAGGAAAGGCAATAGTCAGGGGAAATCCCAACCCGGAGGTTAAACACTGTGAGTGAGATCATTCATGTATCTGATGACAGTTTTGAAAGTGATGTATTAAATTCTGATGTGCCCGTACTTGTTGATTACTGGGCAGAGTGGTGTGGACCGTGCAAAATGATTGCCCCCATACTGGAAGAAATAGCCGGTTCTTATGACGGCAAAGTTAAAATCACTAAGTTAAATATTGATGAAAATCCGGGTACGCCTCCCAAATTTGGTATTCGTGGTATTCCAACCTTAATGCTGTTTAAAAATGGTGAAGTTGAAGCAACTAAAGTGGGTGCTTTATCCAAATCACAGCTAACCGCATTTCTGGATAGCAATATTTAAAGATAGGCTCATAGTTCGGGACGTTTGACTTAAAAAGTAGACGTTCTGAATTTTGTATGCTAAAGTCCCACTAATACTAATAAGTATATCGACAAATTCTTAGTCGATCTGAAATATGCTCAAAGCAGACGTAATCAAGTTTGCATTTAAAACCAACTTAAACATAAAGTCTAAATTTTAATACAACCAAAAACTTATCGAAGCTAATTAATTTTATAGAATTAATATTTTTTAAGGCATATTCCGTCTAATCTACCAACCCTTCAAAACGTTCCTAACTATGAATCTAAGTGAATTAAAGAAAAAACCTTCCGCCGAGCTCGTTGAAATCGCTCAATCTATGAAACTTGAAAATCTTGCCCGAGCTAAAAAGCAGGATATTATTTTTGCCATCCTGAAGGCACATGCAAAAAGTGGTGAAGATATATTCGGTGATGGCGTCCTGGAAATACTTCAGGATGGCTTTGGTTTTTTACGATCGGCTGAGGGTTCGTATCTGGCAGGGCCGGATGATATTTATGTGTCACCCAGTCAGATTCGACGTTTTGGTTTAAGAACCGGTGATACATTAGCGGGAAAAATCAGGCCGCCAAAAGATAGCGAGCGATATTTCGCAATGCTTAAAGTGGATACCATCAACTTTGATCCACCTGAGCAGGCAAAGAATAAAATTGCTTTTGAAAACCTGACCCCATTACACCCGGAACAGCGTTTATCATTAGAACGCGGAAATGGCAGCTCCGAAGACATTACCGGACGGATTATTGACCTGGTTGCGCCCATTGGTAAGGGGCAACGAGGTTTAATCGTATCGCCACCGAAGGCTGGTAAAACCATGTTACTGAGTAACCTTGCTCAATCAATTGCGGCGAATCACCCGGAGTGTTACCTGATTGTTTTACTGATTGATGAACGCCCGGAAGAAGTAACCGAAATGCAGCGTATGGTTCGCGGTGAAGTGGTATCTTCTACATTTGATGAGCCCGCCAGCCGTCATGTGCAGGTTGCAGAAATGGTTATCGAAAAAGCCAAACGATTAGCCGAGCATAAAAAAGATGTGGTGATTTTATTAGACTCGATTACCCGTCTGGCACGCGCTTACAACACAGTCATTCCTTCTTCCGGTAAAGTGTTAACCGGTGGTGTGGATGCTCATGCGTTGCACCGTCCGAAACGTTTTTTTGGTGCGGCGCGAAATATTGAAGAAGGCGGCAGTATCACGATATTGGCAACGGCGCTGGTTGATACCGGCTCTAAGATGGATGAAGTTATCTACGAGGAATTTAAAGGTACGGGGAACTCAGAAATTCACCTCGATCGTAAGATTACTGAAAAACGCATTTACCCGGGTATTAACATCAACCGTTCAGGTACGCGTCGTGAAGAAAAACTGACCGATCCGGAAGAACTGCAAATGATGTGGGTGTTACGTAAAGTGCTGCACCCAATGGATGAAACATCCGCTATCGAATTTATGCTGGAGCGTTTATCCAGAACCAAAACCAATGACGAATTTTTTGACCTGATGAAAAAGGGTTAACCGAGACCGAATGTGCTAAACGCACATTCGCAGCTCGGTTAACGACCCGCAGGGATGCGGGGCCGGCGTCTGCGCCAGGGACGGCTTATACGCAGCAAAAAACCTGACGAAGTATTTTTTTAAAATCATCCCCAAAAAGAAATCGAGACCGAATGTGCTAAACGCACATTCGCAGCTCGGTTAACGACCCGCAGGGATGCGGGGTCGGCATCAGCGCCAGGATGGCTTATACGCAGTAAAAAATCTGACGAAGTATTTTTTTAAAATCATCCCTTAAAAGAGACCGAGACCGAATGTGCTAAACGCACATTCGCAGCTCGGTTAACGACCCGCAGGGATGCGGGGCCGGCATCAGCGCCAGGATGGCTTATACGCAGTAAAAAATCTGACGAAGTATTTTTTTAAAATCATCCCTTAAAAGAGACCGAGACCGAATGTGCTAAACGCACATTCGCAGCTCGGTTAACGACCCG